>ENA-OQKY01000928-OQKY01000928.1-human-gut-metagenome-genome-assembly--contig:-NODE-928-length-21552-cov-3.924667_pt1 | contig 21552 bp, 20 predicted proteins | sample MGYA00242652_ERZ504805 | MGnify/ENA primary metagenome ERZ504805 (study PRJEB26092, sample SAMD00036400) | human gut metagenome | host: Homo sapiens | study: EMG produced TPA metagenomics assembly of... | reverse complement strand
TTTCCTTGCCGTTTCTTTTCTTCTTGTCCTCCCGCCTCCTTTCATCTGTCTGGTCTCTCATACTCACCTCTATCTCTCGTAGTGTTTGCAACTTTTCTCCTCCGCTTTCTGTCTCTTTTTCACCTATTTCTGCCAGCGTTTTCACGATACCTGCCACGCCCTGAATCTCGGACGGAATGATGATCGTCGTTGCTTTGCCGTCCGCCGCCTTTTCGAATGCTTCGAGGCTTTTTAAGGACAGAACTGCCTCGTCCACTCCTGCCTCTTTTAAGAAACGCAGACCGTCGGCATTTGCTTTTTGGACTTTCAGAATCGCTTCTGCCTCACCTTCTGCCTCGCGGATCATCTTTTCTTTCTCCGCCTCGGCATGAAGGATCGCTGCCTGCTTATCTGCTTCCGCATTCAAAATTGCGGACTCTTTCTCTCCTTCCGCCACAAGAATGGTGGACTTCTTCTCTCCCTCCGCACGAAGAATGGCTTCTCGTCTTTCACGCTCGGCTTTCATCTGCTTCTCCATGGCATCACGAATCGCCGCTGGTGGAATAATATTTTTCAGTTCCACACGATTGACCTTAATTCCCCAAGGGTCTGTAGCCAGATCCAACTCTGAGCGCATCTTTGTATTGATCGTTTCCCGGGACGTAAGTGTCTGGTCTAATTCCAGATCACCTATGATATTCCGAAGCGTTGTAGCAGTCAAATTTTCAATCGCCATAATCGGGCTTGCGACACCATAGCAGAACAGCTTCGGATCTGTAATCTGATAGAATACAACCGTGTCAATCTGCATCGTAACATTATCCTTCGTGATCACAGCCTGCGGTTCAAAGTCGACTACCTGCTCTTTGAGGTCAATTCTTCTTGCTACCCGCTCAATAATCGGAATCTTAAAGTGGATTCCCACACTCCATGTCGCCTGATAAGCTCCAAGCCGCTCTATGACAAGCGCCTGTGCCTGATGTACGATTTTAATACAGGAGATTAAAATCGCCACAACCAGAATCAGAACAATGATTCCGAGAATCGACATAATAGTAGATGCACCAATACCTTTCATATTACTTTTCCTCCTTTTCCCTTACAATCAGCTTCACACCCTCAATTCTGACAACTCTTGCAAGCTGTCCTGCCTCGATGACCGTATTGTCATCCGCACTTCTCGCCGTCCATTCCTGTCCGTCATAGACTGCCTTCCCTGTCTGTTCGGTGTTGTTGATTTCTTGTGTCACTTTGACTGTCCTCCCAATCACACCTTCGTAATTGGTCTTTTCGCTTTTCTTATTGACATATTTCATCGCCCAAGGCCTGGTAAACACAAACAGGACGATGGAAACAACCAGAAATACGCCAATCTGCCAGCCAATTCCGAGTCCCGCCAGGGACAGCAGAAAAGCCGACGCCGATCCGGCGGCAAACCAGATCGTTGTTAATCCCACTGTTACCAGTTCAATAATCAGAAGTACTACAACCAGGAACAGCCAGATCATTCTCATCGTTTCCGGTGTCAATGCCACAACTTGCACCTCCTTCTGTCAGATATCTTTCCTGTATCGGAAAGACGGGAGATGGTCCTTTTTCAAAACTTTCTCCTTTTTTCTGATTTTTCAAAATACATCAAGTTATTATCAGTTTACTATTATTTCCCGTTTTTTGCAACTGAAACCCTATACTTATCTGCTTTTTTAGTAACTATTCAGTCCCACAGTGGCAAATCAAAGCCGTATGGCTGAATAGTTACCTCTTTTATCCCAGTTTTCTATAAACAGTCACATACATCGTAACAAAACATGCCACACCGCCAATCAGATTAGACACCGGTTCTGCAAGGAAAACGCCGTGTACCCCAAGCCCTCCGATCATCGGGAACAAAATGGTAAGGGGAATGACGATGATTGCTTTTCTAAGCAGAGAGAAAAATACCGCCTGTCTCGATTTTCCAAGCGCCACAAATGTGGACTGCCCGGTAAACTGAAGTGCCATCAAAAAGATTCCAAAAAAATAGATTCGAAACGCGCCCACCCCTGCTTTCAGAAGCTCCGGCTCACTATTAAACAGATGGATAAAAAACTGAGGCGCTACAAAAAGAAGTCCCCACACCGCACAGGTAAAGATCACACAGCTTATTCCCATAAAACGAATGGCTTTCTTTACCCGGTCGTATTCACCTGCTCCGTAGTTAAATCCAATCACCGGCTGAGCACCGTTAGTGAGCCCGTTGACCGGCATGGTAATGATCTCCCGGACAGAATTGACTACCGTCATCACACCCACGTAGAGGTCTCCTCCATACCTTGACAACATGGCATTACATACGATCTGCACTGCCCCATTGGTAACAGACATGACAAAGCCAGAAAGGCCAAGACCTGTGATTTCCCGAACCAACTTTCCGTCCAGCCGCATAGTCTTTCGCCTCAGCCGGAACAAGGCACGGTCTCCCCTCAGAAACCAGAACACATAGAGCGCTGACACCCCCTGAGAGATCACGGTTGCCGTCGCTGCCCCGTAAACGCCCATGTGGAAGATAAAAATAAAAACCGGATCCAGAATAATATTCAAAATAGCTCCGATCAGTACAGTTATCATCCCCATTTTGCCGAATCCCTGGGCATTGATAAAATTGTTCATTCCAAGACTGATCATTACAAAAAGCGTTCCTAAAAGGTAGACGCTCAGATACCCTTTCGCATAAGGGTACGTCTGGACGCTTGCTCCGAACAAAAAGAGCATGGGCTTCATTGTCAGATAGCAGACTGCCATCAATGCCGCACCCGACAAGAGCAACATGGTAAAAGAATTTCCCATGATCTTCTCTGCCCGTTCTCCGTCGCCCGCTCCCCTGGCAATCGAACAAAGCGGTGCTCCCCCCATGCCAAAGAGATTGGAAAACGCGGTAATCATTGTAATAACAGGGAGAGCCAGTCCAATCCCGGTAAGCGCTTCCGTCGATGTATGGGGAAGATGTCCGATATAGACCCGATCCACCACACTGTAAAGGACGTTGACAAGCTGTGCCACCGTCATAGGAACTGCCAGACTCCAGATATTTTTTACGACACTCCCTTTACTGAAATCATTTCTTGTTTCCAAAATCATTCGCCTCTTTTACTCATTTCTGCATAATTGCTTCATCTGATCACAGACCGCACCGTTGTGTTCTTCGTCGGTCATGGTAATAATGACGTCCCCTGTCTGGATGCGTGTTTTCCCTTTTGGAATCAGTTCCCTTTCTCCCCGCCGGATCGATACCAGAAGACAGAATTCTGGCCACGGAATTTCTCTGACCGTGCGCCCGGACACAAAAGCGTCCTCCGCCACAGCATAATAGTCCAGTACCTTTTCTTGGCCGGATTCCTCCGGTTCCTGTTTCCTACCTTTCAGTATCCTCGCCAGCAGACTCTCATAAATAGGCTCGGACTTCAGCATCATAGTGCTGATATAAGCAATGACAGTTACAACAGACAGGGAGAGCATCTGGCTGATCGATCCTGTCAGCTCAAAAATTAAGATGATACCCGTCATAGGCGCCCGGACTACCGCTGTAAAGAATCCTGCCATGGCAAGCAGAATGAAATTGTTGATATACTCACCGGGAATACCAAACAACTCACTGCACACCGTACCGAAAACACAGCCCGCGAAGGCGCCCAACACCAGCATCGGAAAGAAAATGCCACCCGGTACTCCTGCTCCGAAGCTCACTGCTGAAAATACAAACCGCAGGGCAAACAAAATCAACAATGTCTGAATGATCATTCGCTCGTGTGTCATTGTCTCAATCAAACTGTGTCCGTTTCCCAGCACTTCCGGAGCGAAGATTCCCAGAATCCCCGCCGCAAGAAACGGGATCACCGCTTTGCCTGCCGGTCTAAAGGCAAAAATCTTCTGGTAGAAAGTCTGAACTTTCAAAGTAAACCAGTTATAAAAGACGCCAAAAAATCCCAACAGAACACCCATCAAAATCAACAGTCCATAATATCCCTGGGGCAGGTTACCCACAATTTCAAACTGAAAAACCGGATCCATACCGAGCACCCTGGTCGTCATATAGTCCGCCACTACCGCTGATGTCATCGCAGACACAAATACCGCCGCTGTAAAGTTTTTATGAATTTCTTCCATAGTAAACATCACACCTGCAAGCGGCGCCTGGAACGCGGCAGCCATCCCTGCACTCGCACCACAGGTCAGAAGAAATTTCTCCTCCGTCTTCCCCCTCTTCAGCACTCTTGAGACGCCTTTTCCTGCCATAGCCCCGAGCTGGATGGACGGGCCCTCCCGTCCAAGTGCCAATCCTCCGAACAGCCCCAGAAATCCCCCCAGAAACTTCGCCGGTAGAATCCGGCGCCAATTCTGATGCAGTTTTCCTTCCATCTCCCCTTTCAACTGTGGGATCCCACTACCGGAGATCATCGGCTCCCACTTTACAAGGAGTCCAGTAATTACCGCCATCAGAAAAAGCGCTCCCATCCAGAGCGCTGTTCTTCCCGGATGTCCTTGGCAAAGTCCCAAAATCTCCTGCATCCACGAAGCCGCATAATTCAGGCAAATCCGGTACAAAAGCACCACGCCTCCGGCGAAACATCCTACCAGGATCCCTTCTCCGATCATAATTACCGGAAAATCGGCCGATCTGCGGATGGTATAGGATATATCCTTTTTCTCTCTCATTTTCTTTTTCCTGTCTTTCCTTTTCAATTTAGAAGTTGTTTCACTCCCGTTATTCACAGTATAATTCCATTTTGCTAAATATTCAATCAAAGACTGGAATCAATGGAAGTCAAAACAACCTCTCTTTTTAAACAAAAAAGATTATCCGTTACACATCACCAAATCTGATATGTACGGATAATCCTGACCCGGAACCGTCTGAATTTTATCTTATAAAAAAATCCTCCGTAACATGGAGGATAAAATCGGAGTGACAGGATTTGAACCTGCGGCCTCTACGTCCCGAACGTAGCGCTCTACCAAGCTGAGCCACACTCCGATAACTACGGATAGAGGACTCGAACCTCTACTAACAGAGTCAGAGTCTGCTGTGCTGCCATTACACCAATCCGCATCGCACTTTTGCCGTACCGCTGTTTTATCAGCGAACATAGATTATTATACCAAAAAAATCCTGATTGTCAATACTTTTTTTTATTTTCCCTTTTGCTCGCTTTCAAGCCTTGTTATAATATAAATAACAAATCATTTCCGGGAGGACAGTATGAAACAATATTTTAAAATCGGAGAGATCTCAAAGCTGTACCAGATCGGTGTCGATTCTCTTCGTTATTATGAGGAATTGGGACTACTCACGCCAAAGAGAGGTAAAAATGGTTATCGTCTGTACCGTCTCGATGATATTTGGCGGCTGAATGTGATTCGCGACTTACGGGGTCTTGGTTTTTCTATGGAACGAATTCGGGAATACCTGACAAATCGAAGTATTGATACCACAGAGCTTTTGCTCAATGAGGAGCTGAATGCCATCCACCGGAAAATGGCACAGCTTCTCCAGCTCCAGTCCAATGTGGAGCAGCGCCTCGCAACACTTCAGACAGCAAAGGAGCAGCCCCTTGAGACCGTCACAGAGATCCGGCTTCCCGCCCGATCCTGCCATGTTCTCTACTCAGGATATCAAAAAGATGAGGAGATGGACATTCTGATGAAGCAGCTATTAAATCAATCTCAGGACAATCTTTACATTATCGGAAGCAATCATATCGGCTCTCTGATCCCGGTGTATGCGGCAAAAAGCGGGCAGTTCCGGAAGTATGAAGGTGTATTCGTCATTGCGGAGGATGGCCTTGATATCCTTCCGGAAGGACTTTACCTCTCCTACAGCTACCGCGGAAATAACAATCACAACGCAGTTGCAATTCCCCGGCTCCTTTCTTACGCTACGGAGAAAGGCTACCGGATCGGGGAGGAAATCCTGGAGCTTCTCTGGGTGGACATCCACCAGTCTGCCAATCCGGAAGAATATATCACGGAACTTCAGATCCATGTATCAGTTCCCTAAAGATGTTTGATCCGCTCCACGGCTGCCAACGTGTTTTCGTATGTTCCGAACGCAGTCAAACGGAAGTAGCCCTCCCCGCTTGGTCCGAATCCTGACCCCGGTGTTCCTACTACACCGGCCTTTGTCAGCAGATAATCAAAAAACTCCCAGGACGTCATGTTGTCCGGTGTTTTCAACCAAATGTACGGAGAGTTCACTCCTCCGGATACGGTGTATCCTGCTTCTCTGAGCCCTCCGTAAATTGTCTTCGCGTTTCTCATATAGTAAGCGATCTGCTCTTTTAACTGTGCCTTCCCGGCCTCAGAGTACACGGCCTCACCCGCTTTCTGTACAATATACGGCGCTCCATTGTACTTTGTTCCGTGACGTCTTGCCCAGAGAGAATGAAGCATCACATCGCCGCATTTGAGATCTTTTGGGATCACCGTCGCACCGAGCCGCACTCCGGTAAATCCTGCTTTCTTGGAGAAGCTGCGAAGCTCAATGGCACACGTTCTTGCTCCCTTGCACTCAAAGATGGTATGTGGTACATCATCTTCAGAAATATATGCTTCATATGCCGCATCGTAGATGATGACAGATCCCTTCTGATTCGCATAATCCACCCACATCTGAAGCTGATCCTTTGTGATAGCAGACCCCGTTGGGTTGTTCGGAAAACACAGATAAATCAGATCCGGCACTTCCTTCGGAAGTTCCGGCACGAAATGATTGTCCGCCGTACAAGGCATGTAGATCACATCGCTCCACACCTCAGACTTTGGATCGTATGTACCGGTACGACCTGCCATGACGTTGGTGTCTACATAAACCGGATAAACCGGATCACAGACCGCAATCTTATTGTCCTGGTCGAAAATCTCCTGGATATTGCCGGAGTCTCCTTTTGCGCCGTCGGAGATAAAAATCTCATCCGCCTGGATCTCGCATCCTCTTGCCTGGTAATCATTCTTTGCCATAGCGCTTCTTAAAAATTCATATCCCAAATCCGGAGCATAACCATGGAAAGTCTCTGCATGCGCCATCTCATCTACCGCACTGTGAAGGGCGTCGATGATAGCCGGCGCAAGTGGCTGTGTTACATCCCCAATTCCCAGTCGAATGATGGATCTGTCCGGATTTGCCTCGGTATATGCGGCTACCTTTTTTGCGATAGTAGAAAAGAGATAGCTTCCTGGAAGTTTCAGATAATTTTCATTAATTTTAAACATATCCTGTCTCCTTCTCTTTATTTCTTTAATGTATTAAATTCACGTCGCGTATATCATAACACATTTCCGGAAACACGTAAAGAAAATTTTCAAAAGGCGTAGTACAATTTTGTACTACGCCCCTGTTTCCTGGAGAATACAAGGATAATCGCCCTCACAGATAAAATTACAACTTCCGGTGAGATACATCTCTCCGTCGCTCTTCCACTCCACTTCCAACATTCCGCCCAGCATTTCCACATTTACTTTCCGCTTGGTCCGACCGTCCAGGATGGCTGCGGTCGCTGCCGCACACGCTCCGCTTCCACAGGAAAGCGTCTCCTTGCTTCCTCGCTCCCACACCCGAATCTTCATTCCGGTCTCCGAATACACCTGCACCAGTTCCACGTTGACCCCGTCCGGGAAGTCCGAATGACTGCTTATAACGGCTGCCCTCCTCATATCCCAGGTCTTAAAGCTTCCTTCCTCCGGCGGCATGAAAATCACGGCATGAGGATTTCCCATGGAAACGAGCATCATTTCCAACTTCTGCCCCTCCAGCGAAATGATGTGGGACTGATCCAGAATCACAGGTCTCCCCATAGAAACCTTTCCTTTTTCCGAATCTTTCAGGACACGCACCGTGTGTATCCCGCTGTCTGTCTCGACAGCGATCTCCTGCTTTTTTATCTGTTTATAGTCGTACAGATATCGTGCCACACAGCGTACGCCGTTTCCACACATACTGCCCCTGGAACCGTCCGCATTATACATCTCCATCCTGCAGTCTGCCGTATCCGACGGGCAAATAAGAATCATGCCATCCGCCCCCACACCGAAATGACGATCGCTGATCTTCCTGGCCAGAGCCTGTGGATTGGAAATGGCTTCTTTTTCTCCGTCCAGATAGATATAATCATTTCCGCATCCTTCCATTTTCACAAAATGCATTGCCAATACCTCCTGATGTTTTCTGGTATTGTATGGTGACAATTCAGCCCATGCACAAAGTCACAGAAATCTGCGTTCAACCTACTAACCCGGTCTGGCATGGCTGAATGTTATATTATATGAAGAAATGGCCCATTTTATGTCAATCCCGGAATCTGCCGCCCGTTCACATCCATATGATACTTGCCCCGATGAATCAATTCGGAGACCGGGACGAGATGATATCCTTTCTTCTGGATCATGCGTATCAACTCTTTCAGCGCCCCTTTTGTATCCTCCGCCTCACTGTTCAGCCGGACAATGGCGCCGCTTCCGAATTCTTTACTTTTTGTTACCGTCTGAATAAGACTCTCCGGTCCGTAGTTTTTCCAATCCATAGAATCCACAGACCAGCGAACCGTATAGAAACCTTCCTCCCAGGCCGTCCGAATCAGCGAATCATTGTAGTTTCCATAAGGTGGGCGGAAAAACTCCATGGAAATCCCATACTCGTATGCTGCCTTTTTCGCCTCCCTAAGCTCGCTTCTCTGTTCCTCCCCGGTCTTCTGGGAAAGATCTTCGTGACTGACGCCAAGCGTCCCGATATCGTGTCCCTCATCCTTCATCCGCGCGATCAGTTCCGGGTGATTCCGCATCCAGCTCTCCGTGACAAAGAATGTCGCCCGGACACCTTCTTTCTTTAACAGATCGAGAATGTCCCCTGTCCGCTCTTCTCCCCACGCAGTCTCAAAGGTAAGCGCCATCTCCTTTTCCTCCGTCTCCACCGAACAAACCGGCATCTCCCGTCCATTGACGCTGTTTCCGACCGTCGTATATTCCTTTGCGTACCAGATTCCCCCTACAAGCAGAAAGGCAAACGCCATGAGGGATAAGAATACCTTCCTCCCTTTTTCTTTCCAAACATGCATAAACATACTCCGAAGCATTGTGGTGTTCCTACAATATATGCTCCCAAGTTTCCTTTTACCAGTTCCCTTTTCTTTCGGTGTTACCAGATGCCAAGAACATGCTGTATAAGCAGGCTGACGCCCGCAATACCGATCCAACAGCATAGTCCCATGAAAATCGGCTTCCCACCGGTGCGGACAAGCTTCACAAGATTTGTATTAAATCCAATCGCCGCCATCGCCATAATAATGAAAAACTTGCTCAGCTCCTTGATTGGCGCTGTCACCGTCGCCGGCAGTGCGAAGACTGTAGTGACCACGGAAGCCAAAATGAAAAACAGGATGAAGAACGGGAAAATCTTCTTGATATCAAAGGTTCCGCCCTGGATTTCTCCGCTTTTCTTCGCCTTTCTCATCTGCCAGAAAGACAGGACGAGGGTGATCGGAATGATCGCCAGCGTTCTTGTCAGCTTAACAATCGTCGCCGCATCCAGTGTATTGCTTCCGTGCAGTCCGTCCCAGGCCGCCGCTGCCGCTGTCACAGAGGACGTATCGTTCACTGCTGTCCCGGCAAAGAGACCGAAACCCTCGTTGCTCAGCCCCAGAATCATTCCCAGTTTCGGGAAGATCAGCGCCGCAATGACATTAAATAAGAAGATAACCGAGATGGACTGGGCGATCTCCTCGTCGTCCGCATCGATCACCGGAGCCGTTGCCGCAATGGCGGACCCGCCACAAATACTGGATCCTACACCAACCAAGGTAGAGATCCGTGCCGGAATATGCATTACTTTATATAGAATAAACGAAATCACCAGTGATGTGGAGATTGTTGCCAGGATGATAGGCAGAGACTGACGGCCCTTTACAAGTATATCCGTTAGATTCATGCCAAATCCCAGCAGAATGACTGCATATTGCAAAATCTTCTTAGATGTAAATTTGATTCCCGCCTGAAGCGACCCGCTCTCTTTTACCAGAAGCGCCAGACACATACCGATCAGTATCGCGAATACCGGGCCTCCAATCACCTCGAACTGTTTGCCGAGCAAAAAGGCCGGAATGGCGATCAAGAGACAGAATCCGATTCCTTTATAAGTTTCCTGCATTGTTTTCATCTGTATTTCCTCACTTTCCCATTTCTGCAAGTATCATATCAAAGACCCGGCATTATGAAAAATGATATATATTTATTTATCCATAAATTTATGTTATGATTAAGAAAAAGGGGGCGATATCTATGCTGGATTTCCGTGTCTACACGTTTCTGGAAGTCTGTAAATACATGAATTTCACCAAGGCAGCCGAGGCTCTCCACATCACCCAGCCTGCCGTCTCGCAGCACATTCGTTTCATCGAAGACTACTACCAGACGAGGCTCTTTTCCTTCCAGGGCAAGAAGCCGGTACTCACAGAGGCCGGGGAATATCTGCTCCATGCCTTTTCGACCTTAAGCCACGACCAGGTTTACTTAAAGGAACAGGTTCTTGCCATGAAAAACAAACACCCATCCCTTATCTTCGGAGCGACCCTCACCATCGGGGAGTACGTCATGCCGCAGTTTTTGATTGAACACCAGACACACCACCCGGACACCGCCCTGACGATGATCACCGCCAACACCCACGAGCTTCTCGAACGGATCTCCGATGGGGAGATCGATTTTGCCATTGTGGAAGGATATTTCGATAAGACCCAGTATGACTACCTGACCTTCTCGACGGAGCCCTACATTGCGGTCGCAGGAAAGCCACCGCAAAGTGGGATACGTCCTGCCCAGCTGACAGATCTTCTTGGGGAAAAGCTTCTAATCCGGGAAACCGGATCAGGGACGAGGGAGATTCTGGAGAAATGTCTGACTTCCCGCAATCTTTCGATCCACGATTTTGCCGGGATCTCCGAAATCGGAAATATCCCTGCCTTAAAAGCAATGGCTGCTGCCGGTATTGGTATCACCTTCTTATACCGGTCCGCTGTGGAAGAAGAGCTGAAAAGCCATACTTTGTATGATATCACACCGGAGGACTTCTCTGTAACCCATGATTTCACGTTGATCTGGCAGAAGGGCAGCATCTTCGCCTCTCGTTACCGAACATTATTTAAGGAATGGAGACACTAAGCCATGAGAAACCTTTTCACCATACAGAATGGGAAACGCTATCTGAGCATCATTTTAGGCAATCTGTTGATTACCGGCGCTTATGCTTTCATCACTGTGCCTAATAAGATCGTAAACGGAGGCGTTACGAGCTTTTCTATGATTCTGGAGGAAGTTACCTCCATCAATCTGACGTACCTGGTGGACTTTATCACCATCTTACTTTTGCTGTTTTACTATATTTTTCTTGGTAAGACCTTTTTTACCGGAACCGTGTTTAGCTGCATTTGCTATCTTGTCTTCTTCTCGATCTTGCACAGCACCGGGCTTGCTCTGATCGTGCCGCCTGCCCTTGGCATGGTGGTCGCCGGAACCATTGTAGGATTCGGATACTATTTCTGCATCAGTGCGAAGTCCACAGCCGTAGGATTCGATGTAGTGGCCCTGATTTTAAATAAAAAAAATCCGAAAATCAATATCGCACTTAGCATGTATCTGATCAACATGTGCGTATTGCTTTTCGGACTCTTTACCTACGGTATGTTATCCGTCCTGACCGGAATCGGATTTACTGCGCTTCAGTCCCTGACACTGAATCACCTTTTAAAAAAGAAAGGGTAATGGTCGTCCCTTTTCCAACCTCACTGTCAGTCCGGATCTGAATATTGTGTATAACCGCTCCATGCTTGACGATAGAAAGCCCAAGCCCGGTTCCCCCTGTCTCCTTGGAGTGGCTTTTATCCACCCGGTAGAAGCGCTCAAAAATGCGCTCCTGCTCCTCTTCCGGGATTCCAATCCCCGTATCTTTCACGATGATCTTCGGCCCGCTTAAGGTACTGCCCACCCAGACATGCACCCGGCCACCCGGTTTATTATATTTTACGGCGTTCTCGCACAGATTCCAGACCATCTCATCCAGAATCCGGTATACACCTTCAAATTCTACTGTTTCTCCACTCAAATCCATGGAAACATGATGGCGCTCCGCCATATTCTCCAGACGCACCAAAACATCCTCACAGATGGCATAAAGATTTACCGTCTCCTTTTCCAGACCCACGCCTCCTTCATCTAGCTTGGAAAGCTTGATGATATCTTCCACTAACACAATAAGCCGGCTTGCCTCCTTATAGATACGCTCCGCGAATCCCGGCACATCATCTGGTTTTACAAGCCCACTCTTCATAATCTCAGCATAACCGGAAATAGACGTCAGCGGAGTCTTCAGCTCATGGGAAACATTTGCGGAAAATTCTTTTCGCATCTGCTCATTCTTTTCCTTTTCCTTCTTCTGACTTTCCATACTAAGAAGCAGAGGCGTCAGCTCTTCGTAGACATCGTTATCAATCGGATGTTCCAGATCAAGTTCATTGATCGGCTGCACCAGCCGGCTCGCCATCCACTTCGAAAGCCTCCAGGCGATCACGACCAGGGCAATACCAATCCCAAACATATAAGGCAGAACGCGCACAGCCGTGCTGCTTACGCCGTCCATGGACTTGGCGACCCGCAGAACCGTACCATCCTCCAGAAGTGTCGCATAGTAATAAAGCTCCTGCCCTACTGTCTCGGACATCCGCTTCGCCTGACCATGCCCTTTTTCCAGCGCCTCTTTGATCTCTTTCCTCTGTGCATGATTCTCATCCTTACTGTTGATTCCGTGGGAATCATAGAGGACGGTTCCCTCCTCGTCGATCTGCGTTACACGAGTATCTGTATTGACGTCGTCCATCTCCTGGAGATACTGGCTTCCCAACAGGTTAATGGCCTCCTTGATATAGGCTGCCTCCTGCCTTGCGTCCTGCCTCATGATCCGGTAAGTCTGATTGTAGACAATACCAATGATAAATGCATAGGACGCCAGAAGTGTCAGAACAATCATGAACACCATATTTCTCTGGATCTTGTTTCTCATGCTTCCTCCTGATCCTCTGTGATCCGGTAACCCACGCCGCGCACTGTTTCAATGACCTCCCCGGCGCTCCCAAGTTTCTGGCGCAAGGTTCGGATATGTACGTCCACGGTCCGTGTCTCACCATCAAAGTCATAGCCCCAGATCTCTTCTAAAAGCCGGTCTCTTGTGAGAACAATCCCTTTGTTATGAATCAGTCTCTTCAGCATCTCGTACTCTTTCAGCGTCAGATTAATATGCTCTCCGTCTACAAGTACCTCGTGCTTTTTCTCGTTGAGCGTGATCGGCCCTGCCTTTAGGACTTCGGCCTCCTCCTTTTTCTTCGTACGCCTGAGTACGGCTTTAATCCTGGATACCAGTTCCATCATCCCAAACGGCTTGGTCACATAGTCGTCCGCCCCGGCGTCAAGCCCGGACACTTTGTCGTACTCTGTCCCCTTTGCCGTCACCATGATAACCGGAATGTCTTTTGTCTTTTTGTTACCTTTCAGCTTTTTCAGAATTGTAAGCCCGTCTTCTCCCGGCAGCATAATATCAAGTAAAATAAGCTCTGGCAGCCGTTCTGCCAAAGCTTTAAAAAACACTTCGCCGTCTTCAAATCCTTCCGCTTCCATGCCTGTACTTGATAATGTATATACTACCAGTTCTCTAATATTCCTGTCGTCTTCTACACAAAAAATCATTTTACTTCTCCTGCGCTTTTCCTTTCATGGACCTCCGTGGCAATGCGGTGATTTCCGGTGACGGAAAACTCTACCCACTCGGCGATGTTGGTCGCATGGTCCCCGATTCGTTCCAGATATTTAGCAACCATAATCAGATCTACCGCGTCCTCGCCGCCGTCTCCGTTTTCTTTGGCAATATATTCTATGATTTCTTGACGGATCTTGTCAAAAAGCCGGTCTACTTCGTCGTCCGCTGTCATCACTTTCTTCGCAAGCATCATGTTCTGCTCAACGTACGCCCGGACGCTTTCCCGAACCATCTTCGCTGCGGCCTGGGCCATCACGCCGATGTCCTTATTGTCCATCTCCATCTTAAGATCTGTAGAGAGCAGAATCTCCGCAATGTCTGACGCCTGATCTCCGATCCGCTCCATGTCGGTAATCATTTTCAATGCCGCTGAGATCTGGCGAAGATCCTTTGCCACCGGCTGCTGCTGAAGCAGAAGCTTCAGACAAAGTCTCTCAATGTCTTTCTCTGCCTGGTCGATCTCCTCGTCCGCAAGGATGACCTCTCTTGCCTGCTCTTCCTTACCTTCCAGAATAGCCTCTGTGGCCTTTGTGATCGCAACTTCGCACAACTCGCCCATATTGGTAAGCTGTTCTTTTAATGAGTCAAGCTGCATATCGAATTTGTTTCTCATATTTAGCCGAACCTCCCTGTAATATAGTCTTCTGTTCTCTTATCTGATGGAATTGAGAATAATTTTTCCGTGTTGTTGTACTCGATCATTTCTCCAAGAAGGAAGAATGCGGTATTATCGGAAATTCGTACTGCCTGCTGCATATTATGTGTTACCATGACAATAGTATAATCTTTTTTCAAATCTGCCGCAAGATCTTCTATTTTAGAAGTGGAAATCGGATCCAATGCGGAGGTCGGTTCGTCCATCAAAAGCACTTCCGGTTCCACAGCCAGAGCTCTTGCAATACAAAGTCTCTGCTGTTGTCCACCAGACATTCCAAGGGCGCTTTTCTTGAGACGGTCCTTCACCTCATCCCAGATCGCCGCATTTCTCAAGGATTTCTCCACAATCTCATCCAGCCTTGCCTTGGAATGGATTCCGTGTGTTCTCGGTCCATATGCTACGTTGTCATAAATGCTCATCGGGAACGGATTCGGTTTCTGGAATACCATACCGACGCGTTTCCGAAGAGTGTTGACATCCATTGATTTTGCATAAATATCCTGTCCATCCAGAAGGATTTTCCCTTCGATGCGGCATCCTTCCACCAGGTCGTTCATTCTGTTTAAAGACTTTAAAAGCGTAGATTTCCCACAGCCACTTGGTCCTATGAACGCTGTAATTTTATTTGGTTTGATTTCCAGGTTGACATTTTTGAGTGCCTGGAACGAGCCATAAAACAAGTCCATATCTTTAATATTGATTTTGCCCATTACCGTGTCCCCTTTGTAAGTTTTCTTGCCGCAACGGCAGATAAGGTATTCATTCCGACTACCACAATCAGAAGAATCACTGCTGTCGCGTACGCCTGATCCATGTATAGCCCCTCACTGGAAAGATTGTACATGTGAACAGCCAGTGTACGTCCGGAATCCATTGGAGACGACGCCATTTTCGGAACCGTTCCTGCCGTGTACATCAAGGCCGCTGTCTCACCCATGATTCTTCCGATTGCCAGGATAACCCCCGCCATAATTCCCGGCACTGCCGCTGGAAGCACAATCCTGAAAATCGTACGAAGCTTTCCCGCCCCAAGTCCAAAACTTCCTTCCCTGTATGTATCAGGTACGGATTTTAACGCCTCTTCTGTCGTTCTCATAATCAGCGGAAGAATCATAATGGACATGGTAAAAGCACCTGCCAGAATGGAATATCCCCACTTAAGCGCTGATACGAAAAACAACATACCAAACAGACCGTACACGATGGATGGAATTCCGGATAAAGTCTCCGCCGTAATCCGGATGATACCCACAAATTTATTTCCTTTTTTTGCGTACTCCACAAGGAAAATGGCGGAGAAAATACCAAATGGAATCGCAATGACCAGCGACAATGCGGTCATAATGACAGTATTCACCAGCGCCGGCATCAAAGACGCATTTTCCGTGTTATACTCCAATGAGAATAAAGAGGGCTTGATATTCGGAAGTCCATTTATCAAAATATAAGCAAGCAGGAACAAAAGCACTGCAAATGTCGCTGCAGCAGCCGCAAAAATCAGTACCCGCAAAATGATACTTTCCACTTTTCTGCCTTTAGTCATTTCTGCTCCTCCTGTTCAAAACGGATACACATCCATTGATAATCAAAATAAATACAAACAGTACCACCGCAGTCGCAATCAGTGCTTCTCTGTGCAGATCCGCCGCATAACCCATCTCCATTACAATGTTTGTCGTCATTGTACGCACACCTTTCAGAAGCCCTTGTGGCATTCTCGGCTGGTTTCCTGCAACCATGATGACCGCCATAGTCTCGCCGATCGCACGTCCTATTCCAAGAACAATTCCCGCGATCACACCGGATTTGGCAGCCGGGATCACAATCCGAAAAACTGTCCTCTCCTTTGTAGCTCCCAGAGCAAGTGAACCTTCATAGTACTGATCCGGTACACTCCGCATGGCAGACTCGGTCACACCGATAATGGTCGGAAGAATCATAATTCCGAGAATGATGGACGCTGTCAGCATCGTCTGGCCGTTCCCTCCCACGCCGGTTTTCGCTGTATATGTTCTTATCAACGGTACAATAACTACCAGACCGAAAAATCCATAGACAACGGACGGAATTCCGGCCAAAAGCTCAGTCGCTGATTTTAAAAACGGGTAAATCTTTTTCGGACAATAGTGCGCCATGAAAACTGAGGTAAAAATCCCGATCGGCACACCGATAACCACGGCTCCGGCCGTCACATAGATACTTCCCATAATCATCGGTAGAATACCGTAAATATTATTGCTCGGTCTCCACTCCTCTCCCAGAAGGAAGTCCAGAAAACCGATCTCGGACATCGCCGGAACCCCGTTTGCAAACAAAAACACACAAATCAGTGCTACCGCTAAAACGGAAGCACAGGCCGCAAGGAGAAATACTCCCTGCATGCCTTTTTCCTTCCAATTTTTCATAATTACTTCGTTACCTCATCCCAAGAAGTCGTTTCACCTGTAAAGATCTGTTTTACCTGATCGGATGTCAGTTCCTCTACGCTGTTATCATTGCTTACAATCACGGCAATTCCATCTGTCGCAATGACTGTCGCCTTCACACCTTCGGACGTCTCGGAGTCTTTCAGTTCACGGGAAGCCATTCCGATATCGCTGATTCCTTCGATCGCATTGGATACACCTGTTGTAGAATCACTTGTCTGGATTTCCACTTCGACATCTTTGTTCAGTTCTTTATATGCCTCGGAAAGTTTTTCCATTACCGGAGATACAGAAGAAGAACCAGATACTGTCACTTTTCCACTCAGCCCGGATGCACTATACTCTGTGGAAGTCTCTACCGGAATATATCCTTCATCAGCCACTACTTCCTGTCCCTGGCTGCTCATAATGAAATTGAGGAAATCCTGCGCCGCTTCGCTTAAACCGTCTTTTGTTACAACATTAAACGGACGGGATATTTTGTAAGTACCACTCTCAATGTTTTCTGCTGTAGCCTCTGCTCCATCAATCTTGACGGCTTTTACATCATCACTTAAAGACCCAAGAGATACATATCCGATTGCATTCGGATCCTGTGCTACAGTAGAAAGCATGACGGATGTATTGTTGGTGACAGTGGCATCTGTTGTTGTATTATCTACTTTCTCGCCGTTTACTTCTTCTTCCACACCGAAAAGCTCAACGAATGCCCCTCTTGTTCCGGATCCTTCCTCCCGGGAAATGACGTTGATGCTTCCTCCTGAAGAAGATCCTCCGTCGCTTCCTCCTTCTTTATCACTGCTACCACATGCCGCAAGAGACATCATCATAACTGCTGCTGTAATAATTGCTGTAACTTTTCTTAATTTCATAGTTTTCTCTCCCTGATTTCAAATTTTACATTTTTGTTGTTTTCCTGTCGACAGTGCCTATCATAAAGGACAAATGTTAAATCTATTAAAAACTTCCGGTTAAATCTATGTAAAATATTTATCCCCCAATTTTACATTTTCATGCTGTCGGGAAGAAAATCCGTGTAAAAATCAAGAAAATGTAAACTTTTCTACGACGATTCTAAAAACTTTACATTGATTTTATGTAGTAATTCAACCATGCGACCTGTAATCAATAAAACCTGCAATCACTTTTTTATTGTTATCTTTTAGACAATACTTGCCATGGTCATGGCAGAATGATAGAATGAGTTGGAATTATTTCTATACATATAGAAGAAAAACATTGGCATTTATCAGGGAGGAGAAAAGAAATGGCAATGAAACCAGCTCAGAAAAAACAGTTGACCGGCCTTTTCTACGCCGTATGCGGCGGTGTACTGTTTGCGGCCGGCGTGAATCTGTTCATCACACCGCTGGATCTGTATAACGGTGGATTCATGGGAATCGCACAGCTGATCCGTACCCTTTTGACATCTGTCTTCCATCTTTCTTTCGGGCAGACCGATATTGCGGGTATCGTTTACTTTTTAATTAATCTTCCGCTTCTGTACCTTGCGTGGCAGAAAATGGGAAAGGGCTTTTTCGCCCGAACTGTCTTTACTGTCATTGTCCAGACAGCAGCGCTGACCTTGATTCCAATTCCCGAACGCTCTATCATCGACGACCGTCTGACTTCCTGTATCATCGGCGGACTTATCGCAGGATTCGGAAGCGGCCTTGTACTGCGAGGCGGAAGTTCCGGTGGCGGACAGGACATTCTGGGACTTTACTTTACAAAGAAGTTTCGAAATTTCAGCGTCGGAAAAATGTCCAATATTATCAATATCTTTGTATACGGAGTCTGTCTGTTAATGTTTGACCTGGAAATCGTCATTTACTCACTAATCTATGGCGTCATCTATGCCATGGCATGTGACCGGATTCACATCCAGAACATTAATATGAGTGTGATGATCTTCACGAAAAAGCTCGGCATCTCCAAGGCGATTATGGAGGAGACGGGACGTGGCGTGACTAACTGGGACGGCGCCGGAGCCTACACCAATGAGACGTCCTATATCCTGTTCGTGATGATCTCCAAGTATGAGGTTAACCAGATCCGCAGAATCGTCCAGAACATCGATCCGAACGCCTTTATGATCTTCACGGAAGGTTGCTCCGTAGAAGGGAACTTTGAGAAGAGGCTGTAAACGCTCCGACGTGGCAAATGCTTGTACAAAACACCCGAAGAATGAAAGTGTATATCTTCCATTCTTCGGGCGTTTTCGTTTATGATCTTATTTTAAGTTTCTTTTCCTTGTTTCTACCGCTCTCTATGATTCTGCAAGAAACAGTCTCGCAATTTCCTTGTACAGCCACGATCTGCGCTGGATCTCAACCCCGCCGACCTCCACTGTGCCGCCTCTTGTCATAGTCGCAACTCCAAGCTCCGGAATCCTTATCTCCATGGAGCCGTCCGCATTTGTCATAGGACGTTCCCGGCGGATCCCCGGGTTGCCAGCAGCGGCCACAAGCTGCTGAATCCGTTCTCTATCGAAGTAGGTATCGTTTACCATGACGCCTTCCTCCGTCACAATAATCATATCTATCTCGTCCGGATCCCTTTCATTCGGGTCACGATAAAGGCGTCTGTACAGTCTTTCCAGCAGTCCCATATGATGAAAACCGGATTGTTTCAGAATTCTATTCATACCTGTCCCTCCTTCGTTCTGTTATGAGGCTATTCTATCACTGTCCTCAACTTGCTTCAACGAAAGATATTCTGTAGAAACTGAAGATATTCTGAATATCCGCAATCCGGCTTTCATTGTTTTTTAAGATTTTCGTATTCTATAACAGCTCTGCAAGGTCTGTGTATTCCATCTCAAAGCTCTCCGCCACATTTTTGCATGTAAGCTTCCCGTCATAGGTGTTCACTCCCGAGATCAGAACCGGGTTCTTTCTGCATGCTTCCTCCAGTCCATGCTTCGCAATGGCAAGTCCGTAACGCAATGTCGCATTGGTCAAAGCGATGGTGGAGGTCCTTGGCACTGCTCCCGGCATATTTCCGACGCAGTAATGGACAATACCATCTACTTCGTAAATCGGATCGTCGTGGTATGTTACTTTTGTCGTCTCACAACATCCGCCCTGGTCTACTGCTACATCCACAATTACGCTGCCCGGACGCATTTCCTTTAAGTACGCACGTTTCATCAGCTTCGGAGCAGCCTTACCTGGAATCAGAACGCTTCCGATCACCAGATCCGCGTCTTTCACCGCATTCTCGATATTGGTATCGGTGCTGACAAGTGTCTGGATTCTTGCCCCGAAAATATCATCCAGATAGGCAAGCCTTGGCAGGCTGATATCCAAAATCGTCACGTTAGCCCCCATGCCGACCGCAATCTTACATGCATTCGTGCCTACGGAACCGCCGCCGATAATCACAATGTTAGCCTTTGGCGTACCCGGCACGCCGGATAAGAGTACCCCGGATCCTCCGAACGTCTTTTCCAGATATTTCGCACCCTCCTGGATGCTGAGTCTTCCGGCAATCTGGCTCATCGGCGCTAAAAGAGGAATACTCCCGTCCCGCTCTATCAGAGTCTCATAAGCAAATCCTTTCATGCCGGATGTCAGCATAGCGTCTGTCAGAGCTCTGTCCGCCGCCAGATGAAGATAAGTAAAAAGCAGAAGGTCTTTGCGGAAGTATCCGTACTCTTCCGGCAGCGGTTCTTTGACCTTTACCATCATATCTACGCCGTCCCAGACTTCCTTTGCTTTATCACAAAGCTTCGCACCGGCCTTTTCATATTCTGCGTCTGTAAAGCCGGATCCCAGACCAGCTCCCTTTTCGATCCACACTTCATGTCCTGCGTTCACATAGCTTTTTGCGTTGTCTGGAATGAGTCCTACCCGGTACTCTCTGTTTTTGATCTCTTTCACACAGCCGATCTTCATGTTGTTACCTCCTTATGTGTTTTGTAGAATCGACCAATCCTTGTGCGTCTGTATTGGTTTTCATAGTTCTCTATGCCCATCATACATCATCTAAATTGTCTTTTCAATCATTGTTAATTTTTAGATTGATCTATCATTTAAAAGGCCCAAAAAGCTTTCTGTCAATCCAGTTTGATCTTTGCGAAGGCCTCGGCAAATGCATGGTTGAGAGGCTGTTCCGCCTCTTTTTGCTGTTGCTTCATATAACGCCGGACGTCCTGACGGCTTACGTCCTTTCCTTCTCTCTTCCTTCTGTCTTCAAAGGCAGCCATCTTCTCTTTGTGACCACAGACGCAGACAAAGGTCTGTGCCTCTCCCTTACCAAAAAGTTCCATCCGCTTGTGACAGACCGGACAACGGGCATTGGTCGTCCGGGAGATTGTCTCTCGGTATCCGCACTCTCTGTCCTGGCAGACAAGCATTTTGCTGTTCTTTCCGTTTACGGCAAGCATTCGTTTACCACAGCGCGGGCACTTCCGATTTGTAAGATTGTCATGCCGAAATGTCCCCTCACTTGTACGAATGTCAGATAATACATCGTTTGTGTACCGTTCGATTTCCCTCATAAAGGACGACTCTTTTTGCCTTCCCTCGGAAATCCTTTGGAGTTCCTTCTCCCACCTGGCCGTAAGCTCCGGTTTCTTCAGATCCTGAGGCACCAGCTCCAGAAGCTGCTTTCCCTTGGAAGTAATCAAAAGATCGTTCCCTTTCTTTTCCATATAAAAG
>ENA-OQKY01000926-OQKY01000926.1-human-gut-metagenome-genome-assembly--contig:-NODE-926-length-21623-cov-8.719622_pt1 | contig 21623 bp, 25 predicted proteins | sample MGYA00242652_ERZ504805 | MGnify/ENA primary metagenome ERZ504805 (study PRJEB26092, sample SAMD00036400) | human gut metagenome | host: Homo sapiens | study: EMG produced TPA metagenomics assembly of... | reverse complement strand
TTCGGTATTTTACAACCATGATCAGATGATAATACATCAAATATACTGAATGTGCATTATGATCCATTTTGTCCATATAATCAGTCCTTTCTATCCTTTCGACTGATTATAGTATACCACACTTCGCGCCGCAAAACAAGCGTTCTATTTTCTTTTTTCTGCAATTCATCTCCCACCTGTAGAGGAAGGAGAATTCTTGCTAACTTTTGTTAAATTCTCCTCAAACCATTGAAAACACTGGGTTTATCGGAATGACAGATTTTATCCATTTCCCAAAATAGATTACGATAGCTGTACTCATTATATTTTCGGAAATCGGAAAATAAAACTCGTTCCGATACCTTCGATACTTTCGACGTGAATGGTTCCATTGTGGAGGTTTACAATCCAGCGCACCATAGAAAGGCCGAGACCGGTACCGCCATTTTCTCTGGAACGGCTTTTGTCTATGCGATAGAAACGCTCCCAGATTTTGTCCAGGTGTTCCTCACTTATTCCAATACCATCATCTTTCACTTCACCGACAATCTGGTCATTTTCGACCTTCAGGATAACATGAATATGTCCATTTGTTTTTCCGTAATTGATGGCATTGGTTATTAAATTCATCATCATACGCAAAATCAATGTCTGGTCGCCGTTCATAAATAAGTCGTCCTGCTTTTGCAGGGTGATCTCAATATTTTTTTCCTGTGCTTTTGTCTGCAGTTCTTCTATTACAAGTTCGCTTAATAATCCAAAATCCAGTTTTTCCATCAGATGCTGCTCATCCTGTTCGTTTCTGGCGATCATTAACATTTCGCTTGTCAGCTTTGACATTCGTTTTGCCTGCCTTAAGATGACTACAATCTCTTCCTTATCTTCCGCAGATAAGTTTTCATTTTCCAATAAGTACTCACACTGGGAAATGATAACAGCAACGGGAGTCCGCAGTTCATGGGATACGTCTGATGTGAATTGACGTTCCTTCTCAAACGAAAATTCCAAGCGCTCGAACATTTCGTTAAATTTCTTCGACAATTCGTATAATTCATCTTTTGCTTTTGGCAGAGACAATCGTTTGGAAAGATCTTTTCCATTGCTGATGTTTTCAACTTCATCGCAGATAAGATCCACCTGTCTCAATGCCTGCTTGATCATAAAATATCCGATGGCCCCGATCAGAATAATGAGTAATGGGAATACAATCAACAGCATTTTCTCGGATGTCTGCATGAAAAGTTCTATAGAATGTACGGAGGTAATTCCTCGTACCCACATTTCGTCATCATCACCGTAAGTGTAAACGCTGTCATATATCATCCATTTTCGATTTGATTCGCTTATCGTTCGCGGTGTATTCGACATGAGGATAGTTTCTTCTGGAAATTGGGCTGGAATCGTTCCATAAAGTAATCGTCCGTTTTTGTCATAAATACAAAACATAATACCGTTATCGTAAAATTCGGTATCGCCGTCAAGATAAAAGGAATCATCCTGAAAATTAATATTTGAAGAAAATCCGGTCACTGCGGCACTGATTTCTTCTTCTGTCGCAGAAATTCCAACCCTATCCACAAAAAGAAGGACGAGAACTAGAATAGTCCCAAGAACTACGGCGATGATTCCGGTGTACCATAGCGTAATTTTTTTCTTGATCGTCATCTGTTTCATTCGTTTTCCCTCATTACATATCCAACACCGCGAACAGTGTGGATGAGTTTTTGTTCATATTGTGCATCGATTTTTTTTCGCAAATAACGAATGTATACGTCGATCACATTGGAACCACCTTCAAAATCAAAGTCCCACGCATTCTGTTCAATCTGCTGTCTTGTCATTACGATATTTTTGTTGCGCATAAGACATTCCAGCACCATAAATTCTTTTGCAGAAAGATCAATTTCATTTCCGGCTCTTGTAACCTTTCTTGTGTCACGATCCAGAATAAGATCTGCTATTTTTAGTTGATTGGATGTAAATTGTGGCTTTCTACGCATCATGACACGGATTCTTGCAAGCAGTTCTTCAAATGCAAATGGTTTGATCAGGTAATCATCGGCACCAAGATCCAGTCCTTTGACACGTTCTTCAATGCTGTCTTTTGCTGTCAGTAACAGAACCGGTGTATCATCTTCTCGTTGCCTTAATTCTCTTAAGATTTCATATCCGTCCTTTCCCGGCAACATGATATCAAGAATAATACCATCGTAGGAAGTCATATCGATATAATCCATCGCTTCCAGACCATCCCCACAGGCATCTACACTGTAATGTTCCTTGACAAGCCTTTTTTTGACAATGTTTCTTAAATCATTCTCGTCTTCTACAATCAGTAATCTCATAATGTAATTATTATAATACCAATCATTTTCGTGTGCTAGAGTCCTTTTTTTCATTTTTTGAAATTACTATTTGTTTTAATCTTTTTTTAATCTTCCCCCTATATGATACATATAACAGCAAAAACAAAACATCCAAGAGACGGAAGGAGAACACGTTATGAAAAAAATATTAGTAGTTTTATTATCTCTCACATTAATATTTGCTTTTACAGGATGCACTTCATCCAATAATGAAGCAGCAGAAGATATAGAAATTAAGACACAGGAAGTTGTAACATCAAATACAGATGACAATGATGATAATATCAGCAACACAGAAAACGCAGTAGAGAATGCGAACGAAAAGGATTATGATTTCTCTTCTTATGAAAACGATATCCGTAATATAACAAAAAGTGTAAACAATGCAAAAACATCTACAAATGCATCTGAGAATCACGAACAATTCTACGCTTTGAAAAAACAGGTAGACGCAGTTGATGACGAACTGGATAAACTTGATGATGAATTTGAGTATGCTTACCAGATGAAAGAGATTAGCTTCGAGATATACAAAGCGAGAGAACGCGCGATTGAAAAACTGGAAGATGAACTGGAATTAGCAGAAGAAGCGCTGGAAAACAAATACGGCATTGATGATTAATTCCATCCGGGCTACAAGAATGTGGCAGAACTTTCTTAATTTCTAAAATCGGGTAGGAGGTAGATAATTATTTTATCTACCGACCTCCCACACCACCTGGCATACGGTTCCGTACCAAGGCGGTTCTTTAGTTTTCACAAACTGTTAGATAGTAGTCAAGCATGGATATATATCCCAGCTTGGCTATTATTTTATTGATGATTACTGAATTTAGCACCTGTGCCATTCTCCATATAATATTAAATTTTGTGTCTATGTTTTATGAAAGAATCTTCTCTTAATCAATTTTTCTTTCCTGTAGCTTTACTTTTTCAGTTTTAACCCATCTTTGAAAGCTTCACCCACACGCTCTGTATCCTCACGAACAACAATCCGCTTATACTTGTCAATATAAAGTCCCTTAAAACTAAGTTCCTCTTTGTGGATAACTTCATGTTTCAAAACATCTGCTTCTTTGCTAATGCACGATAAAATACGATTGAGAATATTCTCTTCATTTTCTTCAAATGCCAGTATCACTATTTTCCCATACAATCACCCACTTTATCAAAAGTTATATCTTTCGTTTAGTCTTTTCAACGAAATCAACACTATTAAAACCATTCCTCTGAAAATGTTTCTACCGCTCAACGACTTTTCTTTCGCTGTGGTACGGCAGATAATTTCAACATTCAGTTCCAGTATCGTTATTCGATATTAAGTTCTACTAATACAACCTCTGGACGATTATTAAATCGGAATGGAATAATACTATTTCCAAGACCACGGCTAACAACCATATTTGTTATTCTGTCTGTATAAAGGCCGGAATCATATTTAGGAAACAGCCCTTGATTGGGGGCAACGAGCCCCCCAATAAAAGGCAATCGAAACTGCCCTCCGTGTGCGTGACCACATAAAACCAGATCAACACCGCAGCATACATAGGTTTCAAATAACTCTGGCCGATGTGATAACAGTATAGTGTAACTGTTTTCGTCATCAATGAGGCTATTCAATTTTGTGTTGACCATGGCTGGTACTTCATTAAACATATCGCCCTTAATCGTAAAGTCAGAATCAGAAAGCCCGATAAGGGTAATCATTTCGTTGTTATGCACTAACTGTATTGCTTCATCTTCAAGGACAGTTACGCCAGACGCTTCAAGCCCTGTTTTGAATTGATCATAATGTGAGAAGTTAGCTTCGTGGTTTCCAGTTACAAAGTAAACAGGGGCTATTTGAACAGCTTTTTTTACAAAATCAAACGCAATCTCAATGTCTGTATGTCCAGCATCGATTAAATCTCCAGTTATCACAATAATATCCGGTTCGTGTTCAGACAGCAATTCTATCAATTCTGTATTGCTTTCTCCAAATTCAGCATTATGCAAGTCGGACACTTGTGCAATCTGAAAATTAGAAAAGGCAGATGGTATGCGATCGCTGGAGATATTAACTGTACTTACCATCAATGCTGAATTGCCCCATACAGTACAGATTATCAAAACTAGCAGTATCGTTGTTAATACACCAATCTTCACCAATACTCTGGTGGAAAGAATTTTTTTCATTTTTTCCTCTCTTTCATCAACTTAATTATAAAAAAAACAGCTTACAAACAGGTGAATTTCAGCTTACGAATTTGTAAGACAAAAGCGGGTGGCTTCTAAATCCACCCACTTCAAAAGTAGAATCACTGTGCGCTGATTGTGTCAACAATGGACATATTGTGTATTCTCTTAATCGGCCCGTACACCGCCACAATCGCAGATAGTACAACAATCAGAAGAATAATACCCAATTCTTTCAAAGGAATTGTCCAAGTATCACCCCATTTATAACTGATCAACATTTCGAACAATACCTTGTTGCTTAACAGTCCCAAAATGGTGCCAACTATACCGCCGATTATGGTATAAGTAAAGGCTTCTGCAACTATCATTTTCCTAAGCTGTCCTGTACTAAGCCCAATAGCGCGGAAAGCACCATATTGCTTTGATCTTGATGAGACGCTCATAGCAATACTGTTTATTATGTTAAAAACTGTAATCAATGCAATCAAAACGAGAAATCCATAAACGAACAGCCAGAAACAATAATATGTTCCCATTGTACTGCTGTTTCCCATACGTTCATCGGAGAAAGTAAATGTGGAATCCACCATTTGATGGATAGCATAAACATCTTCATCGGTTGCTTCTTTGGTTAACTGCACATCAATAATCGTGTACTTTGATTCACCAGTAATTTGCTTAAATGTATCCTCTGAACAGATAATTGTTCCAACACCTGCAGCACTATAAAATGGACAGTCAGATAGTGTTCCCACGATTTGAATTTCTTTTTTTTGCCCGCTTATATTCAGTGTTACAGTCTCACCAATTTGTATAGTATTCTGCTGTTCATAAACAATTAAACCAGTCCCTACATCGTTTTGTGCAGATTCAAGAGAACCTTCTAACAAATAGTCTTTCGCCCAATCAAATTGATGCTGCTCATAAGAGATCAAATCCACCTTTTTTTCAATACCATTTGTTACAGATGGAACCTCGTAGGCAAACATTCTTCCATACACTAAATCCACAATAGAATTTTCTTTCAAATCTTCTAAAAATGTTTTGTCAATGGCGCAAGAATTATCAGGGCTTATGATAGATAAATCTGCTGTCCATGGATGAAGCGGCGTTAATGTATGCTGCATAAACTCGACCGTTACGGAAAACGATAAAAAAAGGATAATACTAAGAGCAAATGAGCTTGTCATCAAAAGTAAGTTTTTTCGGCTTGCTTTTGCATGATGAATCCCAAGTGCAGTATCAATCTTGAATAGCTTTGTATTGGCGGCATTTCTGGCGGGTTTCAAAGTATTTGCGTTACCGGAAACCGCTGCCAGAGGAGATACCTTTGCCGCCTTTTTGGCCGGGGAATAAGCAGCTAACAAAACCGTAAGTAATCCCACAACGATCCCTGCCAAAATGCTCGGAATGCTCAAACCGAATGTTGGCATAGCCTCGAAATATTCTGGGCCAAGGAAGCGTAAAACTGCACACAAGACCCAAATGACAACTACACCGCTGAAAATTCCAATCGGTATCGCCAAACGACACCAAAGCAGTGCTTCTTTCCGAATCAACCGCATAATCTGTTTCGGCGTTGCACCAATGCAGCGCATTAGGCCAAAAAATTCTGTACGTTGTGCTACATTACTGTTTAAGCTGCTTGCAATCATCATAATGCCAGCAAGCAGTACCAATACAAATAATATTGCCACAGCCGCATAAACCGACATCAAAAAGGGATTACGGCTTTGTCCAAGCAAACCAAGCAAACTGTTGTTTGAAGATACTTGCTCATCCGATAAACTACATTGCTCCTTTAAGTTTGCAATTTTTTCCTGTATATTTCTTGTATTTGCAAATTGAGCAAAAAACATGATGCCGTAATCATTCGGCTCCCCGTCTGATACATTCGGATAAATCGCGCAGTAATCCTCTGTGTTCAAAATAATGCCGTAGGAGTCGCCACTCATGATCGAGTCTGTATTATTCATAAATCCAGATATGGTAAAATTCAGTTTATCACCATCAGGAGTTTCGACGGCAATGGAATCGCCAATCGCAACACCCATTATCTGTTTTACATTTTCAGTCACCAACGCTTCATTCCTTGCCTGTGGAAAAACGCCATCTTCAAGTTGTCCAGCCCAGATTTCGGTTATATAGCTTTTATCACAACCGCATATCGCTACATTTTTTCCTCCTAAAGTGTAGCCTAAATCTCCACGATAATTAAGTACACCATACGGCGAAAATACTTTAACATCGGGGCGTGAAGCGATAATTGACGCTTCTTCGTTGCTGATATTTTTGATGGCGATATGCCAGTTTCCATATTCCTGCTGGGTCTGCAAAATCTGGCTGCGGACGAACATATCTGCCATGCCAAAAATTGTAGTAACCAGAAATACCGCCAGCACAATGCAGAAAATGGACATCCTGCTTTGCTTCCTGTGGATCTTTACAGATATGGGAACAAGATCAAGATAACGCTTCATTTGTTTTTCCTCCCAAATCCGTAAGAACTCCATCCGATACCCGGAATACCCGATCAACCGATGCAGTCAGATTATTATTATGCGTAATCATCAGAATGGTTTGCTGATAACGGCGGGACGCCTGGGTAAGCAGATCTATGACATCCTGGCTGTTTTTGCTGTCAAGGTTGCCGGTAGGTTCATCTGCCAAAATCAATTTAGGCTTGGTGATTAACGCCCGACCAATGGCTACACGCTGCTGTTGTCCACCGGATAATTGATTCGGCAGGTGGTAACGGCGCTCCGTCAACCCTAATAGCTCCAAAATTTCTTCTACTGCTGCCAGATCAGGTTTTCGGTAGTCCAGAAGCAGCGGGAACATAATATTCTGCTCTACATTCAGCTCAGAAACAAGTTGAAAAGATTGGAAGATAAATCCGATATTACGGCGACGGAAAATTGTGCGTTGTTCCTCTTTCATAGAAAACAGGTCTTGTCCATCCACCAAAATCTTGCCAGAAGATGGAGCATCCAAAGCACCAATACAGTTTAGCAGGGTACTTTTTCCAGAGCCGGATTCTCCGACAATGGCAGCAAACTCTCCTTTATCCAGTGAAAAGGAAACCTTTTTCAAAGCTTCCACTTCTGCTTCGCCCTTCCCATAGGTTTTACATAAATCATGTACTTTCAATATTTCCATAGTATGAGTACCTCCTTTCCTTAAAAAATAGCAAAAACAGCTTACAATGAGGTGAATGTAAGCTTACGATTCCGTAAGGAAAGAAATCGTAAAAATCGTGCCGGTGTTTATTTCACTTTGCACCGAGATAATACCGCCTTGCCCCTCTACAATAGACTTGGCAAGGGGCAGTCCAAGCCCAATTCCTTGTGTGTCAAGAGAATGTTTGCTGCGATAAAAACGTTTGAAAATATGATGTATGTCCTCTGGAGCAATACCATTCCCATTGTCAGAAATAAAAATCCGAAGCATAGCCGGTGTGTGTTCCCATGTGATATGAACAGTTCCACCAGATTGTGTATGATCTAAAGCGTTTTTCACGATATTTCCAATCGCTTCACTCGTCCATTCCATATCGCAGACAAGAAGCTGTTCACGGTCGCCATCTACCAGAATTTCTTTATTTTCATTTTTGGCCCTCGTTGTCAATTCATTGACTGAATGAGCAATCAACTCAGCCACGTAGCAACTTTTTTTCTCAAAAACAATATTTCCTGTATCTAACCGGGTTATTTTCAACATGGATAAGATTAGCTGCTCCATACGCTTTAGAGAAGTCCCCATTTTGGCCGCAAACTGTTTTACTGTATCCGCGTTTTCCGGCTCATTTTCAATAATCTCCTGATACATAGCGAGGGCAGCCAGTGGTGTTTTTAGCTGGTGAGATATATCAGATATAGAGTCTTTCAAAAATTCCTTTGTTTTATGTTCGGTTTCGCTTTTCGATTGAAGCATGGTGGCAAGCTGCTCCACAGAGGAAAATATCTGGAAGATGGCTCCTTCATGGTTCTGCGGTAGGTGGCAGGAATAATCACCGTTGATGTAATTGGTCAGCACTTTAGTTGCCTGTTGATATAAGCAGTTTCTTTTCCAGAAAAAAAGAAGTATGCCTGTCGCGAGTATTAAAAGTAAAAATATTTCCATGCCCAGCATGGTATAAAATGTGGACTGCTGAAATTGATTAACAAATGGTAGCATATTATTTTCAACGTCTGCCCCAATGCCAGCAGCCGCCAACAATATTTGTCCGTCCTCGCTGATTTCTGTATTAGTGAGCGCAACAGCAATTACATCTTTTGGAATACCTTGTTCTAAAAGGGAAGAAGCAACCGCTTCATCGTGCGTAAGGTACAGTGTTTTTATATCGTTAATCTGGCTTATTCCGAAGATGATACCCAGGCCAAACAGCAAAACGGCAAAAAAGGTCAAGAAAAGGAAAAATCCTCTGATTTGTTTATCCCGGCATATCCTCATACAGACACCTCTTTCCATTGGTATCCAAACCCACGAACTGTTATCAAATGTTCTGGATGAGATGGGTCTGCTTCTACTTTTTCTCGGAGCCGACGCACATATACAGACAAAGTGTTGTCATCAACAAAATTTCCCGTGTCGTCCCATAACTCATTCAGAATTATATCTCTTGTGATAACACGGTTTGCATTTCTCACCAGCAGGCAGAGCAAACGGTATTCCGCACTTGTCAAATCCAGTATTCGGTCCTTCATGGACACGCGGTTTCCCAAAAGGTCAATCGTAATATCTCCACATTCGATGGAAACGCTTTTCTCCACGTTAGAAACACCAGCCCGACGCAGTAATGCTCGAATACGTGAACACAGTTCCCCTAACTTGAAAGGCTTTGTGACATAATCATCCCCACCGCTGTCCAGTCCGCGAATAATGTTCACTTCTTCGTCTGATGCAGTCAAAAAAATAATCGGTATCTGCTGATTTTGTTTTCTAACTTTTTCGCAGACCTCAAATCCTGTTCCGTCCGGCAAAGTAACATCCAGAATCAATAAATCATACTTACTAATCTCAGCCAGATACTTGATTGCCTCGCATACATTCCGGGCTACTTCAACATCAAACCCGTTTTTTTTCAAGGAATATTTCAAACCATCAACAAGACTTATGTCATCTTCCAGTAGCAGTATTTTACTCATGCTTTTTCTCCTTTCCTTGCTTTGTCCGCCCATCAACTGGTTTTTGTGCTGATTTTGGTATCAACCAAACCGTTCCCATCTTTACAGCACCAGGAATCCGTCCAGCAGAACAATAATAATTTATCCAACGAGGGGTTACACCCCATTTTTCACCAGCTTCTTTTAATGTCATATAATCCATATCAATCCCTCCGCATGTTATTATAATTCGTTTTCTCGAACAATACAAGCATATACTCTTTATATATGGCACACCTTTTAGGAGTGCCCAAAACAAACTTAGCAAGCACTGCCCATGTCATGACACATGGGCTGAAATTTACTTTTATGCCACAGGCACTACCCGTAAATTTCCATAGGGAAGTATTCCTAACCCTCTTATATTTTTTGAGTCACTTTTCACAGCAAAATCATTGACCTTCGTCTGCAATTTTGCTACAATTTTTCTTGGATAATTTTATCCAAAAATCGAATACATTTTGAAACAAACTGTTGTAAAACATCGGACATTTTACAGCAGTTTTTTTGTACCCAAAATTGGAAGGAGTTAAAAAAATGGCAAACAGAAAACGCACCAATCCGGTGCAATTTTACCTCGATGATGAGGAGCAGTATATCCTTGATGAGAAGTTCAAATTATCCGGCATGAAAAGCAAGTCCGCTTTCTTACGCAAGCTCATTTTGTATGGCTATGTCTATGACGTGGATTACAGTTATTTAAGAAATTATAACACGGAGCTTGGACGGATCAGCTCAAGTCTGAACCAGATTGCCAAGCGTATAAACAGCACTGAAAACATTTATAAAGAAGATATGGACGAAGTAAAGGAGTTGATGAATGAGGTATGGCGTACACAAAAATCCATGCTATCAAAGCAACCGTTGATAAAGCGATAAACTACATCTGCAACCCCGAAAAGACCGATGAAAAAATGCTCATTTCTTCCTATGCCTGTTCTCCAGAAACCGCTGCTATTGATTTCAAATATACGCCGGATCACTGTCGTGAAAACGGTCCCAACAAAGCCTATCATTTAATCCAAGCTTTTGCTCCGAGAGAGGTCAGTTTTGAAGAAGCTCACCAGATTGGAAAGGAGCTTGCCGACAAGGTTTTAGAAAGAAAATACTCTTATGTTGTCACCACCCACATTGATAAAGTTCACGTCCACAACCACATCATTTTTTTTGCTGCTGACAACATCGAACATGACAAATACCATGATTGTAAACAGAGCTATTACCGCATCCGAAAATTGAGTGACGAACTGTGCAAGGAACACAATCTGTCCGTCATTATTCCCGGCGGGCAGCGTGAAAAGAAATACAATGAATGGCAGGCGGATGAAAACGGAACCTCCTCAAAACCACAGATCAGAAAAGACATCAATTTCTGCATCAAGTCAGTTTCCACTTACGAGGAATTTTTGCTTCTGATGAGAGCCAAAGGTTATGAAATCAAAGGGGAAACTTTTGAGGAAGGAGCTGCCAAATATATCTCATTCCGATCTTTGGATAAAGACTGTTTTGTGCGTGGCAGCATGAAATCTTTGGGGAAAGAATACACCAAAGAGCGCATTAAAAAACGCATAGAAACGAAACGGGAACGTAAGGCAGTAATACCCAAAAAGGATTATTCTACCCGCAAATTGATTGATACCTCTGATGAAAAATTTCAGAACAGTCCTGGTCTGCAAAGGTGGGCAGCTATCGAGAATTTAAAGATTGCTGCACAAAGCTATAATGAAGTTGGTTCTCTCTCCGATCTGAAGCATCAGATTACTGTAAAAACCGAAGCCGGAAAGTCTGCAAAGCAGAGCGTGGTAGAACTGGAACACCGCATCAAAGACCTTGCAGAAATCATCAAATATGCCGAGCAGTACAAAACCAACCGTTCCTACCATATCGGCTACAAAAAATCCAAGAACCCTGACGTATATTTCCGCAGATACGAAAGCCAAATCATTCTTTATGGCGGCGCAAGACATATGCTGAAACAGGCGGGCGTAAACTTAAAGGGCTTGAATGTCGATAAACAAAAAGCAGAGTATCAGGAACTGATGAAGCAGAAAAGTGAGCTGACTTCCACCTATAAGGATTGCAAAAAGGAAGTGCGTGAGCTGAAACGGAAACAGGAAAATCTCAATTAGTATCTCGGAAAAGATATGCCCACTACTCAAGACATAAAAAGCAAACAAAAATCTTTATAAATTTGATAGTATGTCAACCCATTTTATAGTATAATCAATTCACTACTTAACAAAGGAGCAATCTATTTACATGCTTACATTCATAGATGAAAGTGGATACCCTCGCCCTACAGATTCAACCAAAAATCCTATCCTGCTTGGTGTCTGTATCCATGAGAATGATATTAAACCAATTACAAATCAGATATACAAATTAAAAGATTCTATTTATGGAAAGCAGGACGAAATAAAGTCTACAAAACTTATTCGTGAAGCGACCATTACCAAGAATCGTACAAATAATAAAGCGTATGTTGAAGGCATGGTGGACATCATTACCTCTTATGACGCTGCTATTTTTGCCGTAATTATGGACAAGCCCGATGAACCAATTATTGTTCCGGAGCATCATCTTCCGAAACAGTATTACCTTCTGTTAAAAAAGGTTGAGTTTTACTGTAATCATCATCACTATGGCAAAGCAATGATGATATTTGATGAGGTGCATGAAGATGCTGACCGAAAAATTGCTGAGGCAATGACAGGTTTTCTTTTCAAAACGAAGTTTGGGCGTTCTTTCCATCACATATTAGAAATGCCCTTGTTTGTCAGTTCTGCTGTAACCCCTGCAGTGCAGTTTGCCGATATATTTGCTGGCATCGTGAGGCATTATTACGAAAATGAGCTTGACCAAAAAGAACCAGGAACAAAATTTGAGGAATGGCTTGTAGAGCTTTTCACCAAACTACATAATCTTACGGAAAATAACTTCATCCCCAAATCGCATTATCTGGAATATGGCTTTCAGAAAATGGGCAAAAATTTCTCTTATCCTGTAAGCGAGAAATGTACTACTTCTGATAATGATGAAAGCCTTTTAAGTGAAGAATTTTCTAATGATTTATCTGAATAATTTTTTGTTTGACTTCATACAAATAAGGTGTATAATATTATTAGAGTCATATGTTGTTCCGTCCTGGAGCTGCGTAGGACTCGTAATATTGACAAAAGTATCGCACCTGCAGTTTAGCGGGTGCGATTTTTGTATTATCTATATTTACCTTCAAACAATTCCCATACAGAAAAAGCCTCTTGTGCTATCTCATCATAAGGCGGTGCTGTAACGCCTAAAGTTGTATCTCCCATATCAGAAAGTCTTAAACTGCACAAATTTACACCGCTCATTTGTTGCCTTATATCTTCTTCCTTGCTAAGAAACCATTCTGCCTCGGTCACAAATAATTTGAAACTCATTTTCTCTATTTCCCGAATTATGTAGAAGTATATGTAATTAAGCTCTATCCACGCTCTACGAAGCGGATTTCCATATAAAGTATTTACTATTTGCTTGGAGTAATCTCCAAGTCCCATTCTCTCCCACTTCTTCTTTAGCAAATCATACAGTATCCACTTTCCCACACTACATCTTCCTTCAACATTATCAAATTCTAAATCCCAATTTCCGTTATAATCAGGATCCATAAATGTAGGTAGAATTGACCGTCCATGAGCTGCTGCATTCCTTATGGCGCACAAATCACTGATAAATCCTATACATTCTTTCATTTTATGTAAAATAGCTGGAATGCTGTCTTTCCTAGAATAAACATCATAAAAAATAGCTATAAGTTCTGACAACTCGTTTAACTCTAACTGTTCCATCAAATCCAACAATGGCACAGCATTCTCATCCGTTAAGTAGTCAAACTCATCCGAGCTGCCCCTGTATCTTCTTTTATCTCTTGCCCGCTTAATCAACTTCGCAATTTTAGGTTTCTTGGCTACCCATTCTGATATTACTTCTGCTCCTACATCATGTCCGTCATCAGCAATCCTTATTCTATTGAAATATGTTTTATAAGCATTTTCTATGCCAGTAATCCATGACAAAATGTTTTTCCTAAACTCAATATCTATTCTATCTATTACCAAAAGCAAACCTATTTTAAACTTAGCATCAATACAATCAAGGTCAATATGCTTTCCTGCTTGCATTTTTATGATTTCTTTGCAAGTAAATATTCCCGGCGATAAGTATTCCAACATTCTTGGTTGAAAGTTATTACCTTCAAGCCAATCGACAAATTCCTTATCATCCAATACCGGATAATAGAAATTGTATTCACTTAACCTTTTTCTAATATTTTGAATGGCATTATTCTCAATAATTCGTTCTTGATATTTCCATTCATCTCCTATAAACCTAATATCTGTGGCTTCTTTGATATCTCGGTCTCTTACTCCCTGACTTTGACTTAAGGAAAACTCAACCTCATCTGTGTATTTAATATATTGTTTTCCTTCTTTTTCTTCCAACATAGATTTTTCTATTCTAAACGGTATCCATTCATGTTCAACTTTATATGCGTCTGTATCAATTATTCCATAATTATTTTTTAGCTCCAGTATTCTTCCTCTAGGCATACTATTTCCACTCCTTTCCACATGGTATTCGGTTTTTAAACGCCACCTATTACAAGCAGGAACACACTGTGTATCATTTTCAACTGCACTATACATACATTATAATTGTACCCTTTCAAAGACAATTTCTCAATCGGATTGTATACATAAAAATATCTTAAAAATAAAAAGCATGTAGCCAGCACACAGCCGACTACCCACCCTCTCAAATTTACTCTACTGATTCCAACACTACCTCTGCAAATCCTTCATCGGTCATGCTCTGGAGCTTACCTAACACCTGCTCTCCAAGCTCCTCCATGTCGCTGTCCTTTATGTGCGGCATTACCTGTCTGATCTGTCCAATCATATCCGTCCTGTCCTGTGTCTCAAACACACACATGAAATTGATCTCTTCTACTGTGAATTTACTCATCTTCTTACATCTCCCTCTGTGATTTTTTCTCGGTTTCCTTTTCCGGTGAAGTACGTTCCGCCTTATCCCTCTGCTCTATGACTGCTTTTTTCTCTACCAACTTCTCTTTTATGGAAATTCTGCCTTTGGTCTGCTCCTGTTCCTTTTTCTCCGCTCCGTTATTTAAGACATTATCAATCATGTTGTAATTCTGCTCTTCAAGCTCCTCAAGCTTTGCAAGCGGTTTGTATTCTGCAGCTTGTCAAGCAGCTCCTTTGCCCTTCTCGCTGTCTGAACCGCTTCGCTGTCATCAATTTCCACACCCTCTCCGAAAATGTCCGTAACGCCCTCTCTGATACCTTCTGAAATGACCGCATTGAGAAAGTCATTCAGATACTCGGTATTTCCATTTCTGATGTCCTCAGTGATGTTGGCAACCAGTAAGGACTTCTCTCTCTGCACAAACGGGGCATACCGTACCTTTCACACGGGCATTGATAACAGATTTCCACTCGTTACCGCATTTACTGCATCTCCACCAGACATTTTTCCTCGACTTTGCATTTACTCATCAGGTTTCAATGTTTTCAATGACTATCTTAAATTCCTCATCACTTTTTCCTGTTGGATCTTCAAGTCCCCAGTTATCATCAAACGGTCTTCCTATAAATGGACATCCCACATTACACCCCATTGATATTGCAATATCCGGATTTGGAATATCACTAACCAGCTTACTGAACTGCCCATCTGCTTCCATGTCTATATTATATAAATGCCACTTTTACATTACTCATGAAATGGACACCTCTCCTTTATACACTGCTCATTAAAATCTGTGAATCCACATTGCATTTGTTCGTATTGCAATGTTACTCCATAATGAGCATTCACATAATCAATACCATTCTTAAATGCTATCATTGCATCTCTCTTGCAGCATCTTGGTCCGTTTATGGCTCCTAATTCTCCGATTGCTTTCGAGGTAAACTGCATATGATTTCCCCATGTTCCATCTGTTGAAAGCGGACCTGTTCCGTCGATGATTGCAAGTGCAGCGCCAATGGATGTGATTGCTCCGCATATTCCCCATAAACCGCACATTGCTCCCGGCATCCGAAGACCTTCTGACATCAGCCTGTCCAATGCCTGTTCTAAGTCTATCTCTCCACCTGCGTTTTTGTAGGCTACTAGCAAACTTGCACCATCTAATATATGGTGTTCCGGTCCATGAATGCTGATATATTCCTTCTCTGCAATCTGCTTAAAAATAACAACCGGATTTGTTCCCTGTTCTTTCTTTATTTCTTTTACAATCAGTTCTGCTTTTTCTCTTACTGTCATAGAAACCTTCCTTTCGTCTTATTTGCAATTCTTACAAGCATAAGCATTACCGAAACTTCTGTTAAGACACCCACAGTAGTCCATACATTGTAAATGGTTTGATCAGCCAATTAACGATCCAAGTCACAAATAATCCTTTCGGATCTTTGCTGATATACTTGACACTTTTGAAGTCCACCTTAATCATCATTGGATAAATCATAATCCAGATTAATACAGCCATAGGAATAGATATCCCTGCATATTCAAACTTATTTAATATATCGGGTATCATCGGGAAAAAATGTCCTATGGATACACCGATGATCATGCATAGAATGACCCACACAGATAAATACTTTTGAAAAAACTTCATCTTAGCATTTTCCCTCTAACAACAGCTATCTTTTTTGTCACAGCATGACTCACATGTCAAACTGCCAATAAAATTCTTGAATTCTAATAAAGTATCACAATTCAAAGAGTAATGATGCCATTTACCTTCTTTGCGATCATTCACCAATCCACATTCCACCAGTATCTTCATATGATGAGACAGGGTGGGCTGTGTAATTTCAAATTTTTCCAAGAGCCTGCATCCACATTTTTCGCCATCTGACAACATTTGCACTATTTCTAATCTGTTTGAATCTCCAAGTGCCTTGCAGATTAATGCAACATTTGTTAGTTCCATTTCATTTACCTCGCATTGATATTTATCTATGTGTGTAGATTAGCATATACATAGATAATCGTCAATGTGTTTTTATAAAATAAAGCCATACATTTTCATGTACAGCTTTAAAAACAGGAATTGATTTACTTCTCTTTTCGTTTAACTTTGTTGAAGATGAAAGCAAACAGTATGACAGAGCAAACAGCCACAATTACCCCCACCGTTATACTCTTAACCCCCAAACCATTTGCAAGACCAATGAGGATACCCACCAAGATACCCATCGCTGTTCTAAACTTATCCATACAGTCACACTCCTTTGGCAACTTCCAATTTTCATTTTCCTATAAAACAGTATAATACAAAATAAAAACGACATGGTGAACTGATTGAAATGCTTCTATATTTTTTTGGATTTAAGGGAGACACAACATGAATACCATTTACACAGAATACAACATGTACCACAACAGCATTGACATTTATACAATATCCATTCTTATTTCATCAATAATACTTTTATCTCTTAACTTGTGAATTTCAGTTCGTGTGATAAAAAACACAATTCCTATCAAAACAAATATACCCCCAAATAATGCCGCCCACGGAATATGATACAATACCGGGAAAGCCTTCCGAATGGATAAATTAATTAAAAATGGAATTGCAATTCCAAGTATAACTCCCGGAACAAGTGCATTTAGAACGCAAAAAATACTTTCACTATATAACATCCTGCAAAGTGATTTATTTGTCATTCCAACACTCTTTAACACAGCAAACTCACGGCTTCTGATTCTGATATTTGTCGTCAGCGTACTAATTACACTTGTAAATCCCATGAGAATGAGCAGGATAACAAAGCCATACATCACAATTTCAGCAAGAACTATAGCTATATTGAGCATTTTAATCATAGCATCTGTGCGGGCAATTCTCACGGTGTATCCCTGCTCTACATAAGAATCCTCTGCCACAATCGGAAAATATTCATCCATGACACTTCTGGCATATTCTGTATAATCATCTTCATCTGATGGCATACTAAACCAGTCAAAATACCTCGCATCCGCATCAGGTACGACAATTCTGACCGGATATGGTGTCTCTTCCCCAAAACCATATTCCTTTAAATCGGACTGTTCTAAAATACCACCAATTGTAAGTGTGTTCTTCTCATTGGCTGCGTTTATCAGGGAAATCTGTGTCACATCATCTTTAAAAGGTTTTATCGACACATACTCTCCATTGTCATTATATTGGTAAGTGTTCAGCAAAAGGATACTTCCATATTCTGCGCCTGCCCTGTCACACAGTTTTTTATAGAGTTCATCATCAACGGACACGATTTCTGTCCTTGTTTCCCCATTATCATCAGAAAATTTCGGAACCTGTAGCATATCCTCTGTTAATGTATTTTTATCTAATAGCGCATTGTATGTAAAAGTATCTGCTCCAACACCATATACGTCTATCCCGTACTTTTCCAGCTTTTGTGTGATTTCATTATATTGGTCTGATGTAACAGGTCGGCTGATTTTTCTCTCTTCTTTCCCTGTTTTCGCATTTACCTCGATATCGTAATTGGAAGAATAATCCACCATCATTTCTTTTGATTTTGGTGTCATCCATTCTTGGAATTCCTTTGCCTGACCGGATAATCCTCCGGTTAACAGAAAAAGTAAAATCCCAAGTGACAATGCACGTATCGTTGCCTTATAGCCGTATCTGTTTCTTTTCATGTTTTTATAGGCAATTGCAGACTCACATCCAAATATTTTTTGGATAAAGCTGTCTTTTACTTGGATCTCTTTCAAAACTGTACCTGCTCCAATCCCTTTTACACACTGGATAGCAGTAAATTTACCGACCTTTTTAGCTGGTCTGTATGCAGAGAATAATACAATGCAAAACGAAAATACACCTGCAAACAAATATGTCCACACAGATATATGAAAGGGCAGGGAAAAGGTAAAAGGTCTCATAATAATTTCTTTTGCAGCATCATTGATATCGGAAATAAAATGTCCTGTAAATTTCACACTAATATAACCAAGTATAGTTCCTGCAATGAGTCCAAGCGGAATGGCTGTCAGACTAAGCCATAAACTCTCATAGATAACACTTGCCCTTATCTGTCCGCCTGTTGCACCAACACATTTTAAAATACCAAACTCCTGAATCCGCTTATTGGCACTAGCAGAAAATATATTGGATATTACAGTAATCGACATTGCTGCAATAAGAAGACCTAAAAGCAGTGCCGGTATTGCAAGCATGAGAGAGTATGCTCCTCCATATTCTCCATAATCTGAACCAATGAAATCCGTAAGCATCTTATTTGCGCTTGTCACAAAGCACATTACAGTTGTAATAAGTGATGTTGCAAGTGCGATCGCAAAAACTCCTGCAATCGTTCTTTTTTTATTCACTTTCATCTGGCTTAAGGCGAGTTGTGCTGTTATTTTCATTACTTCATCACCTCGTCTTTTATGATTTTTCCATCTCCGATCGTGATGATTCGGTTCGCCTGCAGCGCTATCTTTTCGTCATGTGTGACAAGAAGAATAGTCTGCTTATATTTCTGATTGGTGAACTTCAAAATATCCAGAATCTCTCTGCTTGTTTTACTATCAAGATTTCCCGTCGGCTCATCTGCAAGAATAAATGCCGGCTCGTTTATAAGTGCCCTTCCTATGGATACTCTTTGCTGCTGACCTCCAGACATTTGTCCCGGCAGATGTTTTGCCCTTTTCTCAAGACCCAACATATTCACAATCTCAGAAAGCCGTTCCTTATTCTCTTTTCTTCCATCTAATTTCCATGGCAGCGCAATATTTTCCTCCGCAGTAAGAGTGGGTATCAGATTATAAAACTGATAAACAATCCCCAGATTTCTTCTTCGGAAAATTGCAAGTTCATCCTCACTCATTACTTGTATCTCATTTCCATCAATGATAATAGAACCGCTTGTTGGATAATCAATTCCGCCAATCATATTCATAAGTGTCGATTTCCCGGAACCGGATGCTCCGATGATTGCAACAAATTCTCCTCTTTCTACCGAAAAAGACACATGATCAAGCGCAATCACTTCCGATTCGCCTTCACCATATTTCTTTGTTAATTCCTTCACTTCTAAAACAGCCATTGTAGTCCTCCTTTTTCAAATACCATCCTAGCAATGCAAAATGACTGTTCTGTGACAAAAGAAATTATTATTGTGACAATTTTGTCACTTAGAAACAATTCACTTAAAAAATTTTAAAATAAAAGTCGTTCCCTCTCCCCTGCCTCCAAAATCAACATCAATGTCGCCACCCTGTCCTTTCAGAATAGAGAGTGCAAGCGGCATCCCGATTCCAAATCCATTTTCATTGGTAGAATTTTCAAACCGTTTAAAAAGAGCAGCATACTCTGTTTTGTCCATTCCCATACCGCTGTCCTTAACTGAAATCCAGCTATACATGGGATTTTCTCCGCTGTCAATCTCAATCACACTTCCATCCGGTGAATATTCGATCGCATTTTTGATAATGTTCGTAAGTGCTTCTGTGGTCCAGCGTTTATCACAATGTATGATGCAATCCTGTTTCAGCTCTATGGTCAGATTGTGGATATCCAATAGGATTTCCACCGATGGTTTTACCGCCTCTAAAAGTTCTGACGTGCGGATGTCATTTTTGATAAAATCAATTGCATGGGCATCAAGCTTTGCCATCTTAAGAAGTGCCCCTACAAGCCACTCCATTTTATTTAACGAAACCTGTATGTTATGAATGAACTCTGTCTGTTTTTCCGGCTCTGCCTCCTCCAATAAATCCGCCATAATCATCATTGAAGTAATCGGTGTTTTTAACTGATGGGAAATATCTGCCATATAGTCAGAGAGACTGTCTCTTTCTGTCTCAACTGCCTTTATCTGTTCATTTTTCGTGTTCACTAGAGCATAAATATCATTTTTTAATATGTTAAAAGAGCCTTCCTTATTCACTCGAATATCCAGTTCCTCGCCGGAACTATAGCCTTTCACAAACTCCGACAACTGCTCTATCTCTTTTTTCTTAATCCACACGATATCCCATTCCTCTCACAGTCTCAATGTGTATTGCCTCTCCAAGTTTCTCCCGCAGCCGTTTCACATAAACGGTAAGTGTATTATCCTCAACAAAGTTGCCGTCTGCGTCCCATATTTTGTCAAGAATCTGCTGCCTTGTCAAAAGGATTCCTTTATTACTCGCAAAAATAAGCAGCAACCGATATTCCAATGCTGTAAGTTCTATGCTTTTATCATTCACATAAACCTTTGCCTCATCTGTATGGATGGCTGCATGCCCCATATAGATTATGTTATCCTTCTCTCCATTTTTGATATTGACAGATAAAATGCGCCGAACTCTCGCCAAAAGTTCTCGAATTCTGAAAGGTTTTACAATATAATCCTGTGCTCCTTCATCAAATGCCCTCACAATTGTATTTTCATCATCCACAACTGTCAGGAAAATCACAGATGTAGCATTATTTTTGAATATCCCACTTACATCAAATCCAGTTCCATCCGTAAGCTGCATATCTATAATTGCCAGGTCAAAATTATAATGTTCAATTAAACTTCCGGCATCTTTTATACCTGTGGCATGATTTGTTTCATAACCTTCTGTCTCAAGTGCATACAGAATCCCCGAAGCAATCATTGTGTCATCTTCCACCAAAAGTATTCTACTCATGAATTATAGTCCTTTCGTTATAAGATTATTCTCTTCTTCATATATTCTCCATTAAACAACTCCCGATTGAGATTTCACCTGTTTTAAGCGAGTTAATAAAGTGTACCCTTTGTCAAGGACACTATGACTTTTTCCTTTTCAGATTTCTATTATATATTTGTTTGTTGTGTAGAGGCATCAAAGTGATGCCTCTGATTGATTGTTTTCACCTTTTGCTTTAGGG
>ENA-OQKY01000923-OQKY01000923.1-human-gut-metagenome-genome-assembly--contig:-NODE-923-length-21648-cov-4.339250_pt1 | contig 21648 bp, 22 predicted proteins | sample MGYA00242652_ERZ504805 | MGnify/ENA primary metagenome ERZ504805 (study PRJEB26092, sample SAMD00036400) | human gut metagenome | host: Homo sapiens | study: EMG produced TPA metagenomics assembly of... | reverse complement strand
GTTGTGTTGTGGCAAAACTGCCGTATGGCTTGAAGTCTTGGTGCAGACGTACTGTTTCCGGTGAAAGTGGTGGCAAATGGACTGCTGGCTTGTCTGAAATGGTTCCGAACGGGCCGTGCTGATTTAGGACTTAAAGTATAATGCGAAAGCTCTTCCTTGTTTTAATAATCAAGGAGGAATAGTTAAAATGCTTAACATTACCGATGTATGTAATATGGCACTGGCTCATATCGCCAAAGGGCGTATAAGCAATATAGATGAGCAGTCGGAGTTGGCCAGACAGTGCAAACTGTTTTATGAGCCTACCCGCAAAGAGTTATTAAGAAGCTACACTTGGGGATTTGCAAAGCGCGTGAGCAAGCTTGCAGAACTTAGTATCGAATCTCCGTACTGGTCCCACGTTTACGCCTACCCCGAAAAGTGCCTTGCTGTGCGCAAGATATTTGACGCTGACACCGGCGCAATGATAAGGGCAGGCGAACAGCAGCAGGAAGAGTGGGACTTATATATGGCAAGTGACAACGTGCTTGGTATAGGCTGCAATATTCCTGCTGCGTGGCTTGAATATACCTATGATGTTGACGACGTGGAAATGTTTTCAAGTGATTTTTTGAGCGCGTTTACTCATATGTTGGCGTTTAATATCTGCGTACAACTGACCGGCAACAGCGGCTTGCAGCAGACGCAGTATCAGCTTGCAATGGCGGCATTACAGAAAGCGAAGTATACCACGGCAAGCGAAAAGAAAGAATTGCCGGACTATCCGAGCAAATATTTTGACGGGAGGGCGTAATTATGGCTAGTGGGTTAACACCTTATTATTTATTGCAGCCTGCGTTTACCGGCGGCGAAATCAGCGCCGAAGTTGCCAACCGCGTCGATTTAGATAAGTACCAATTTGCGGTGCTGCAAGCCTATAACTGCCTTATCAAGCCGCACGGCCCTATTTATCGCAGACCGGGCATGAAGTATATGGCGCGAACAAAATATAGCGATAAAGCGTGTATCCTGGTACCATTCAACGGCGCAGATAGCACTGACTATCTTTTGGAGATTGGCGAGAAATATATAAGAGTGCATAAGAACGGACTTTATATAAACATAGAAGTTGTAACGCCGTACACGGCAGATATGTTACAAGATTTGAGATTTGTTCAAAGTGCAGATACTATGTTTATCGCCAGCGGCAAATATCCCGTAAAACAGCTTGCAAGATATTCAGACGCTGACTGGCGGTTTGCTGATTTTGAAATTACTGATATGTATTTTGACGAATCAACTACGCTTGAAAATTATAGCGGCATAAGCTATACCGTGCCCGGCTCTTACAATTTCCAACCAACTGTTACCGGCGAATATCAAATTGATATAGCTGGCGCAGGCGGCGGCGGCGGTGGCGGTGGTAGCCGTGAATCTAGTGGCGGCAGTTATCAAGGCACAAAGGGCACGCAAGGCGCAACATACGGCGCAGGTGGTGGCGGTATTGGCGGTATTGCAGGCACTAAATATAAAGACAATGCTGGTAAAACTGGCGCTAATGGCTGGGTAAAGATTTTATATACCGGCAATAAAGAATTGACACCTTCGGGAACTCAAGGCGATATTACCTTGACGAGCAACAAGAATATTTTCGCTAGCAGCAAGCCTGGCGCGTATATCAAACTTAAACAAGAGATTGCAAGCAAGACTGTATCAACCAGCAACGGCACTACTGAAAGAGTGCGCGTAGGCGAAAATTGGAAGGTTATCAGTCACGGAACTTGGAGTGGCAGTTTTGCTATAGAAAAAAGCGACGATGGCGAAAGTTGGAAGGAATACAGAAAATATACATCTAAAGACGATTACAACCCGTCCGAAAGCGGCAGCGTAACAGAACCGGTATTTTTAAGGGCGGTATGTACTATCAGTAGCGGTACTTGCACTGTTGATTTAACAGCAATGGCCTACAATGCGGAAGGCGTTGTAAAGCTTACTGAAATCACCAGCGACAGCACGGCAAAAGCTCATGTTGAAAAAGAGTTAGGCTCAACAGATATGACTACTAATTTCTTGTGGGGCGCATGGAGTGAAGAATTCGGGTACCCGCAAACACTTTGCTTTTTCCAGGACAGATTATGTTTTGGCGGCACGAAGAAGCAGCCTTATATGGTGTGGATGAGCAGGACCGGCGACTACGGCAATTTCAGCGTAGAGAAAGCCAGCGGCACTGTTACCGATGATAGCGCAGTAGCACTTGCCTTTGTGAGCCGCAAGCAGTTTAAGATTTTACACTTGATAGCAAGTACCGATTTGATCGTCTTGACTGCCGGTAACGAATGGACAGTAAGCGGCAGCGATACTGTAACACCATCTAAAGCCGTTCCCAAAATGCAGACTACACGCGGATGCAGCGCTGTTGAGCCGTTGATGATTGGCGGCAGAATCGTGTTTGTACAAGGACGTGGAAGCACTGTAAGGGATATGGCATATAGCTACGAAACAGACAGCTACGGCGGCAATGACTTAACCTTGCTGGCAAAGCATATCATAGAGAATGTACAGATTGTCGACAGTGCATATAAGCAGGAACTCGACAGCACTATATACTTTGTGAGAAGCGACGGCAGCATGGCTTGCTTATCCTACATCATGGAACAAAAAGTATATGCCTGGTCGACGATAGAAACGCAAGGCAAGATTGAAGCTGTGGCGGCAGTGCAGGAAGGCGACGAGGATATTATTTATCTTGTAGTACAACGAGAAATAAACGGCGTGACAGTACGCAATATCGAATATCTCGCAAAGAATCCTGCAAAGAGCAATAACCCCGACGATTATATTATGCTTGATAATGCTATTGAGTATAGCACTGCTGAAAAGAGCAGTGGGGAAACAGAGATTGATGCAGCAGAGCTGGCAGGCGAAAAGGTTACTGTTATCGGTGACGGAAGAATGTATAGCGGACTGACAGTAAGCAAGGATGGCACCGTGACGCTCCCAGCGGCCGTGAAACACGCTTTTATTGGCTTGCCTTATAGAAGTATCGTGGAACTTCCAAACGTCGAAATTAAGACGGGTGCCGGCACTATGCAGGGGCGCAAAAAGCAGATTAGTAATTGCATCCTGCGTTTAAGTAATTCTCTTGGCGGGATGGTCGGTCCGGATATAAATACTATGGATTTGATGAATTTCGATGAGCAGAACGCAGTGAGTGATATTAAATTATTTACCGGTGACAAGTATATGACTTTGCCTATTGGCGGCTTTAACAACGAAGGCAGAGTGATTATCGTTACGGATGAGCCATATCCTTTTAACTTGCTGGCGGTAGTGCGGGAGGTGTCTTTCGGTGGCTAAGAAGTGGACTGTTGAAATCCTTGATAATAAGTCAAAAGAAAATGTTGTGCCGTTGATTGAAGAACTTATGCAAGATATACGGCCGCATGATAAGGAAGATTTGGAAGCAAGCAGTGACCCGGTATTTGTACTCATTGGTAGTATCAAGCTTGACGAAGAAACAAGGGTATACCGTGGTGAGGATGGCAAACTGCTTGCGATATTCGGCAAGGGCACTATGGAATGGGGCGCACCAGGGCGCGGCATTTGGATGGTTGGCACGAACGAACTTTATAACGGGTACACAAAGAGCCTGCTTTTCAAGGAGGCTAAAAGAGTGCTGAATGAATGGGTGCGTAAGCATGGACTGCTGCACAATATCGTCTACGAGAAGAACCGCACTAGCATTAACTATTTAAGACACTTGGGAGCGGTATTTTTGGTAGAGCCTAAAACAGGTTGGGACGGCAAGAAATTTTATCAGTTTTATATTCCATATAGAGGGGAGTGAGCGTAATGGGTACACTTGGAATCTTAATGGGCCTGCAAACTGTCATGCAGTTAAGTGGCCAACATCAGCAGGCCAAACAGCAGGAGCAGGCATATAAAGCGCAGGCGCAGGCTGCACAGCAGAACGCGGCTATTATGAGCCGCCAACGTGAGCAGCAGGCAGAAGCGTATGCGCAGAAGCAAAGCCAACTCAACGATAGAATGAGGCTTGCAAGAGGGCAGGCGCTGGCGGCGGCCGGCAGCAGCGGCCTAACTAGCGGCGGCAGTGTCAGCGATATTCTTTCAAGCAGCGAGGACGCTTACAAAAAAGACAGTATGAATCTGTTGCAAAATCAGCGTAATGATGCGTGGAGCACTTATGTAAACGAGGTTAATTATCGCAACCAGGCAAGCGCATATAATGCGGCGGCGAAGAACGCTAAAGCCAACGGCAAAATGCAGATGTTTAGTACGCTTGTAGGTGCGGCGGCGAACGCTTACTCTAAAGGTATGATTGGCGGCAGCAAGGGAACAACTACGGTAAGCAGTGACGATTGGTACGATGCTAACAGTGATTTCAATCTTCCTGCTAGCAATATGAACGGCTTCAATCTTTACAACCAGGCAAAGAAGAATAACCCGTTCATGGATAATACAGGCTTTACTAAATGGAACTGGTAAGGGAGGTGCAGTATGAAGATTGCAGGTTATCAAGGCAGCGTCAATTTAGGTACCGGTGGCGGTGCGACTGTCAAGGTATCGAGTGACCTTAACGCTTATGGCAGCGGCGGCAAAGGACTTGCCGCTATTGCCGGTGCCGCCAACAAATGGGCGGTAGCAGTAGAAGCACAGCAGGAAGATGAGGACAAACAGTCCATTCTTAATGCTATGGATATATTCAATAAGAGCCGCTATAACATCATGTACAATGACGAAAGCGGCCTTATGAATACAAAATTAGAAGGCACTGCCGGTGCAAGCAGCAGTTATACGGAGCAGATAAACAAGGCAAGGCAGGATGTGTTGAGCAACACTAAATTGCATAGCAAAAAAAATCAGCTTGCACTTGACCATTTAATGTATCAGAGTGCGCAGCAAGGCTTCCAGACCGTCGACCAATACGAGCAGAAGCAAAGAGAAGCAGTCACTGATTTGCGCTATGACAATAATATTCAGAACTCCTGCGAGTTTGTACAGAAGAACTGGAACAATCCGCAGGCACTGCAAGATGAGATTATCCGTACACAGCTACTGACAAGTGCTATATATGGCAAGCGCGGCGCAGAGTTTATCGAATCTAAGAGCAGAGCCAACATTGGACAGGTGGTAGCAAGTGCCGTCGGTGCAAGCATCACCAACGAAGATTATGGCACTATGCGTAACATCATGGATAAATACGGCAGCTATCTTACTGCTAATCAGAGAGCCGCTTTTGAGAAAGTGGCATACGATAAAGAAAGCAACGCTTTTGAAAGAAATACTGCTAAAGATTTGTATGCTAAATACGGCGATGATGAAGAAGCGGTACGCAAAGAGGTTGAAAACATGGATGCTTTTTCACCAGAAGGCGGCAAAGTCGAAACGCAGGCAGAAGGTACTACATGGGTAAGGAACAGCGGTGTGTCCCTTGATGGTGTAAAGCAGCAAGTAACCATCGGCCTTTCTGATATTGCGAAAGAATTTAACACATTGAGCGGTGCACAGCTTATTGTCACTAGCGGCACGGATAGTACAGATATTCACGCTGCCGGTGAGCACAGCCACGGCGCAGGTGTCAAACTTGATGTTGCGGCTGACTGGCTAGAGAACGCCGACAACCGCAAGAAATTTATTTCTTATATGCAAAGCAAAGGAATCAAGGTATTGGACGAATATTCTAATCCATCGCCAAACTCTACGGGCGGGCACCTTGATTTGGACTTTACGGACTATAAAGGCGGCACAGTAGCACACAAACATATAAGCCTAGACGGGCAAGACCGCATTATGAAGCAGTACCGCATTATTAAGGCAGACCATGACAGAATAGAAACTTATAAGAAAAACAAACTTTTTGAAGGAATAAAAAGTGAGATATTTGCTATGTTTGGTAAAGGCACAAGCTACGATGCCGCTATGACGTGGGCTACTAACCAGGCAGGCAGTGACCCCGACAAGTACGTAACATACCGTAATGCGGTGGAGGCGATATACGGACCGCAAGGCAGAAGCGGAAGCAGTGGTAGTGGTAGTGGAAGCAGTAACGGAAAACTTGATGACGATGCAATAGGTGTATTGGAAGATATGCTGCAAGAAGGCAAGTTTGCAAGCATCGACCAATTTTTAGCATACGCTGCTAACAAAGGTGCATCGTCTGCACAGCGCGGGAAGTTAGAAAAAATATACAAAGATTGGTATAGCGGTACAGGCGAATTTGCTTTTGATATGGAAGGCCTTGTACAACAAGTCGCAGGCAAAAATGCCGATGCACTGTATAAGAAAAAAATCCAAAACTATGGGCGGCAATGGGTGCGCGCTTATCGCACAAAAAATCACGGCATGAATCCGGGTGAAACGGAACTGCTGGAGGCTTTGAGAAACTGCGTAACAACTAAGGTTTACGGCAGCTATGTTACTGAAAAACATTCATTCTGGTTTGATAGTACAGAAGATATAAAAGCAAGTGACGCAGATTTAATTGCACGTGGTATCGCAAGCGTAAATAAAACCGGGGATGATTGGTACGATGTTAAATGGTTGGATGGCACATCGGGCAAAATAAACGGTGCATATCTGGCAAAGTTACTGAAAGGAGATTACTAAATGGCTAATGAACCTTTAGACGAATTCGACCGCAGATTAAAGGCAAAAAAGGAATATGCTAATTATGGCTTTATTGCTGATATTGACAGCGGCTTGTCACCTGCCGAAACTTTAGGCTATTATGACCTGCAAAAAATGAGCGACGATGAATATAATAAGTTTTCGCAGGCAGTAAAGAGCAATAGCACGCCAACGATTGATACTAGCAGCATCATCACCGACGATAAGCCAGGTATAGGCACTGCCGTAATCAACGGCCTTAAAGGTTCGGTGCGTGGTTTGTTTGGTTCTGCTAAAGCGGCAATTGACGCTAATATTGAAGCGCATAAGGGTGACAAGAATGTTGTCAAAGAGTATGATCAATCCGAAAACATCAGCAAAGCTTTAGGCTATGTTACCGACGAGATTTTGAAGCGTGAAGAAGTTAAGGCTGATACGGCGGCTGGGCAACTTGGTTATGATTTGGCTGAAAACGCTATTCAGCTTTTAGCGCAGCTTGCGCTGACTAAAGGTGTAGGCGCTGCCGGCGCAACTGCAAAAACTGTACACGCTATCAGTATGCTTTACAATGGTGCAAACATCAGCGGCGAACAATATCTGCGACTGCGCAAAGAGGGCGTAAACGCAAGCAGAGCAGCAGAGGCAGGCTTGATGAACGCAATCCCGCAGGCGGTACTTGAAGAACTTCCGCTTGGCAGGCTGCTTAAAAAGATGCCCGCCGGCAGCGGACTGAAAGCTAAGATATGGGAAGTTACCAAACGTGGCCTAGAAGAAGGCGTTACCGAAGCATTGCAGGAATTCCCGGAACAGGCTACGGACTTATGGGCAAAGAACCCCGACGCAAGCACTGCCAAACTTGCGGAGAAGTGGGGCGAGAATTGGCCGCAGAATTTACAGGAAGCAGGATATAGCGGCCTTATCGGTACTATCCTTGGTGGTACTGCAAGTGGTGCAAAGGTTGCCGTCGACAGTACCATTGAGCACTTTGCCTTGAAAGCCAACGAAAAGCGCAAGGCGAAGCTAGTAGCGGATGCTGAACGAATCAAAGAAACAGGCATTAAACCGGAACGTGCGGCGGCTACAATCGAAGCGAATAATCCTAACTTTGAGGACGATACAGTAACAGTATCTGCACAGGACTTGGAAGGCTACAAGCAGACTAGCAACAACAATAAACTTTTTGACGAGTTAGGTGTGACGGCGGAAGAAGTGGCAACTGCAGCGGAGCTGGGGCAGGATATTGATATTAGCCGTGGCAAGTTTACGGCGGCTATGGCTAAGGACAATGCACTGTTTGAAGCTACAAAAGACAATATGTATTTTGACAGCAACGGCGAATTGTCGGACGGCGGTGCAAAGACACGTAAAGAATTGCGAGAAGGCTATAACTTAACCAGGCAAGCAAGTACGGAGCTTGACGCAGAACTTGACGCTATTATTGACAGCGCAAAAAAAGCAGGCATGAACAAATCTCATGCAGATAATTTGCGTCTGGTTTTGGAAGCGCGCGCGCTTGCAATAGAACCCGAAAATCCTGCTGCATGGTTACAGAAAAACAAACTGCGTTTTGAGGATGGCGGTAAAGGCGCGGCCGGCAGAAAGCAAAGAGGCTGGACACAGAAGGTATGGGGACGTGCTAAAGGTTGGAAGCAAAATAGCCAGGTTGAAACTAAAGGACAGTTTAGACAGGCCGATGACGGCACGTATATTATTGATCTTTTTAAAGGTGCAGACGCAAGCACGGTTATCCACGAAACAGGACACTACTTTGCGGAAACCATGATTAACGAAGCACTGGCAGACCCCAGCAATGCAAGGCTTAATGCTGATGCAAAAAAACTCATGGAGTATGCAGGCATTGACGCTGACACATGGGCAAGCGGTGACGTTGAAGCAAAGAGAGCCGGGCATGAAAAGCTGGCAGAAGCCTTTGAAACTTATATCATGGAAGGTAAAGCGCCTAGTGTTGGCCTGCGTGGAGCGTTCCAAAGGTTCGCTAATTGGTTATCAGCTATTTATAGCAAGATAGCAAGAAGCGAAAATGCGGCAGACTTAACGCCGGAAGTGCGGCAGGTATTCGACAGAATGTTGGCGTGCCGTGAAGAAATTGAAGTTATGGCACGCATGGAGGGTATATTTGGCGGCTTGCCGGAAAATATAACATCCAAGTTATCAGACCAAAATAAAAAAGCCTTGCAAGATAAAATCTTGAAGGCTAAAGACAAGGCCGTGGATATTCTGACAAGGCGAGCAATGGCCGATTTCAGCGCAAAGCGCAGAGCTGAAAAGACTACTTTCATCGAAGAAATACAACCGCAGATTGAAGAAGCAGTAGCACGTGAACTTGTCAATCGTGCAAGAGTGCAAGTCGGGCAGGAATTCGGGCAAGAATCAAAACTTGCTAATCCCGCGATTATTGCGAGAAAATACAGGCACGTTTTAGGAAACGTCCTGCCAAACTATAATGATATGCTGAACGATACCAACGCCAGCATTGACGATATACTCAATCCGATAGTTGAGTATCTTCAAGCGGAAGTCGACACATACGGCGCACTTTCTAAAGAGCGTGTTGCCAACGCCGAAGATATGCTCGTTGCGGCATTCAGCAAGGCGCGTCAAAAAACAGTTGTCAATCCGTCTTTTGTGGTTGATGCAAACGGCAGAGCTCATGCTAACTTCAAGCAGAAAATCAATGAATGGGAAACAATCGAAGCTAATCCGCGTAGGCTTGCAAGAAAATATATTTATGGCAATGAACGCGTAAACTATAACGAATTATTAAAAGATACAAACGGAACTATTGATGATATTTTGAATCCTATTGCCGACAGAATAGAAAGCGAGCTTGCGGAATATCAAGATACAGTCAAAAGTGAACGTGCGTTTTTTATCAATGGCAAGTGGGGATATTTTGCTGCAACCGGCAGAACAGAAGGCAAGTATGCGAATGATTTAGCAGGCATACCGGACCAGAGCGCAGTCTTGGTTGATTTCGGTGAAATGGGCAAGGACGGCAAACGTCATTGGACTAAGCGAGCTTTAGAGCAAGCGGATATTGAAGGCCTTGTATTCCATGAAGCAGGTGACAGTATTCGTAATGTCAACTGGGTATCAAGATACGTTCACGATTACGGCGGCAACATAAGCGACTTGACCAGCAAAAAAGGACGCAGAAGAATTGCCGAAAAGATTGCAAGGGGCGAAGATATAGCGGACTACTACGATTTGCGTAGCACCGGTTTAGATTATGGCGATGCCGAAATTAAGGCAGACTTTAAACATATTATCGATGAGCTGGACAGACTGCAAGCGTTGAAGCATAGACTTGAAACAGACCCCGAAGGTGTCGACCTGGTAAAAGAAAGTAAGCGCAACCAATTATCACAGGAGCAGAAAGAACTTTTTGACCAGATCGCAGAGGAAAACGGCTATGCCGGCGGTTACGAAATGGCAAGGGAGATTGTCGAAGGTTACACCGTCAATGAGAATGAAGGCAGCGACGTACAGGACAACTGGGCAAGGAACTATATTCGTAACGGCGGTGACAGAGCAAAACTTAAAAGCGAAGAAGGCTTGAAAGAGATTGCCGAAACTTTGGTAGAGGGTGAGCAGCTTACAGAGCTTAACGAGCTTAAAGCCTTGAAGCATGAGCTTGAAACTAATCCAGATAAAGTCGACCTTGTGGAGATGAGCAAAAAGCGTGCCTTGTCTAACGAGCAGAGAGAACTGTTTGACTGGGTGGCTGACAGCTTAGGTTATGACAGTGGCGACGCTATGGCGCAGGATATTTTGACTTCCCCAAGTGAAAGAGCTATGGTACGTCAAGAGATTGACAAGGCTGTGAACCGCAGATTCCCCGACTTCATGCAGGAGCGTGAGCAGGCAAGAGAAGCGGCAAGGGAAGCACTCTACAATGACGAAAGCGGCGAAGTGGTTGCACTTGAACAACAGCTTATTGATGAGGCACTAAACGAAATAAGCGACAAGGATATTAAGCAAAAAGAGCGTGAGAATATTGCTAAAGTGCGGAAACAGAACGCAGATAATTTTGCTAAACGCTATATTCAGACTTTGCACGCAGGTGAGGTTATGAAGCCGAGAAGATTTGCTATGGCAGAACGCAGAGCGGCGGCTAATGCAAACAAGGCTGCGAAAGCTGGTCTTTTGGAAGAAGCGGCTATGTATAAGCAACAGCAGATGATTAATCACGCTTTGTATCGTGAAGCAGTCAAGGCCAAACATCAGATTGAAAGCGCAAGAAAGTACGTCAAAAAGCAGATGCACAGCAAGAAAGAAGTATGGGGAACAGAGCAGCACTTCTTCCAGATGTGCGCTTTGCTGGAGCGTATGGGCTATCACCGCAAGGACTTTAACACCAATGGCAGAGAAGTGCAGCCGCTTAGCGATTACATTGCAGAGATGCAGGCAAAGTACGGTGACGAAATTATTTCTATGCCGGAGTTTGTTTTGAACCCGAATAATGATTTGACCAACGCGCCGCAACTTAGCCTTGCAAACTATATGGACGTTATCGACGCACTGAAAAACATTCGTGCTATTGCAAAGCAAGATACGAAGATGAATAAAATTGCTGCCGGCGAAGCCTTTGAACAGGTTAAGGCTGATACGATAGCGCACCTGCAAGAATTACCGGTAGAGTATGAGGCGGAGATTGGCAGCGACAGTAAAAAGAGCCTGCGTAAGCGAATTATTGACTGGCCTAAAAATATCATAGCTACACTGCGTAATGCTGATAACTTTTTCTTGATGATGGATAATTGGACGGAAGAAGGTTATTTTACTAGGGAGTTTTACAACAAAATCAACCATTGTGCAGATATGGAAAGCACGATGCTTGAAAGTTACCAGAACGAGCTTATAGATGCTTTGCAGAAATGGGAACCGGACAAGAAAACAGGTATTGCACACGAACAGAGAATTTACTACGAAGAGCTTGGCGGCAGCGCAGATAAGCATGCTTTGATTGCTATGCTGTGCAACCTGGGCAGCGACAGCAACGCCGCAAGGCTGTGTTCGCAAAAACCGGTAGGCGTAAAGAATTCTGACATATGGGTGGAAGAATCGGAGCTTATAGGCAGAGAAGAAGCAATGCTGCAAACCAAACAAAACCTTGTAGAGTTTTTGTGTAAGCATCTGACTAAAGAAGATATTGCCTATGCGCAGGCACGTATCAATGCAGCAAGTAAATTCTGGCCTATGCTGGCAGAAGTCAATCGCAAGACAAAAGGCTTTGAGCCGCCGAAGATTGAAGCGTCACCGCTGGTGATGAAGCTTGCAAGCGGCGAAAGCGTGGTGTTTGACGGCGGCTACTTCCCATTGGAACGTGATACACGCACCGGCAGTATGCCCGGAAAATTTGACAGAATCGACAGCACCGAAGAAGGCAACAGACCGCCACAACGGACTTTGACTACTAATACCGGGTCCAGTAAGTCACGTACTGGCGGCAAATATCCCGTAGACTTATCGCGTGGCAGTGAGGTTACGGCGGTAAAAAGCACTATTCACGATATTTGTTATCGTGAAACAATGCTTGATTTCAGAAAGATACTGAACGATGAGGATATTTACCGCAACATGGTTGAGCGTTTAGGCGATACCAACGTAAGACTTTTGAGAGAGTTTTTGCAGGCTTGCGCTAATCCATATGGCAATAAGACAGCGTATATGGCAGAAAACGCATTTACGAAGATAGCTAATGCTTTGCGTAATATCGCAACGAATATGGCTATTATGTTTAACTTTAAAGCGGCAATGCAGAACTTTTCTAACATCCTGCTATACGGAAATAGCGTAGAAGGCTTTACTTATGCTGACGCTTTCAGAGCCTTGTACCGTGGCTTTACAGGTGAAGGCAGGGCAGAAGTAGATGCGATTTGCGCAAAAAGCGCATTTATGCGTGAGCGTATGCAAGTGCCAGACATTACGTTAAGGGATATTCAGAACCGTTCTGACCTTGACCCGATTGAAAAAAGGACGCTGAAATATGGCGCAATGCTTTTAGGCTACACTGATATGATGACTGCAAAGCCGGTATTTGCAGAAGCATACATGAAGAAAATCAACGAAGGCAAGACGGAGCAGGAAGCACTAGACTTTGCGAACGCTGTTATTCGTCGCACGTTAGGCAGTAGCCGTATTCATGATGTGTCCAGCCTGCAACGTGGCAGTGGCCTATTCAGACCGTTTACGATGTTCCAGGGATTCTTCAATACGCAGTTTAACCAATGGGACAGAGAAGCTCATATTGCTAAAAGGTTATGGAATAGCGGTGAAAAAAAAGAAATGGCTGAACGGCTGATTGCTTTCGTTGCTGCTAAATGGTTAGGCGTATGCTTGCTGAACCTGGCTATGGCAGAGCTTTCTTTGACTGCTCCTTTTGAGAAAGACAAGGACGGCTATCGCAAATTGTCAAAAGAGCTTATCAACTACCCGTTGTCTATGGGTGGCCCCGTTGTGCAAGCAGCGAATGTTGGTGTGCAGACCTTGTTAGGCATGAGAAACTACGGCTACAGGCTAACTGCGGTGCAAGGCTTGATGGACAAAGGCTTTACAGTTATAAGACGTGCAGGCAAAGTTGCCCGAGGCGAAGAAAGTCCGGGTGAACTAGCAGAGCAGGCGGCGTATGTTTTTGGCGCATGGCGCGGCGTTCCTGCTGGTATCGTCAATATCCTATTCAATAGCCTAGATATTGCTGAGGATAATATGGACTTTGAACTGCAAGACTTGATTAAGCGTCGCCCGCGTTCCGAACGTAAACACGAGCAGTAGCTTATGGTAAAGAAGTAGTAAAATAAAAAAATCTGGCAGTGTAAAAACTGCCAGATTTAAAATGAATATGCTGGTTTATTTTCTTTTGCGTGATATTGATTCGGCTATTTCTGAGCCTGCGCCAAAAACGAGCGTCGCGATTACAGAGAGAATGGCGAGCATTGCTTCAAGCGTGAGATATTGCAGCACAGTTGTGTACCACGTTTCAGCGAAGATGAACCCTGCTATAATGGCGATAGGCACGCAGACCACGAGTGGAAAGCCCATAAACAATGATAAAGAAAAAATGAATGTGGCTATGCCGTTATCGTGAAACAGAAACGCTGCTCCCGGCGCTACGCTCGTGATGATTGCAGCGAGTAAGTGAAAGCCAAACCAAATTAGTACAAGCATGATAAGCATAAAAAGTATAGGCATATAAAGCACTCCTTTCTTTGCATTATAGTATATCGCAATTGCTATAAAATGTACATAAGAATTTCACAAATGCTCATTGCTAAAGTTAGCAAAATTGTGTGCTAAAATTAAAGAAAGTAAATCATTTAATGTCTATCTAATTTTTAGATAGACATTTTCTTTTTATGAATAAACGAAAGGGGTTGCTATTATGATTGCTCATGTCGATAGCAGAATCACATATAACGGCAACGGCAATGCTACAGAGTTTGCGTATCAGTTTAAAATTTTAGACCGAACGGACATTAAAGTTTTGCTGACAGACGCAGACGGCAAAGAAAAACTGCTGACTAAAGATTATTATGTTGATGTTGAAAAGAACGTTCTGCGTTATCCGGGTTATGCAGTCGGCGCTGAAGTGCCGGAAAGCGAAAGACCAGCGGTGCTTCCGACAGGTTGGAAACTGACGATTTATAGGGAAGTGCCGGTGACGCAGGAAACAGATTTGCCCGACCAATACCCGTTTAACCGAGTAGAGGATATTGGCGATAAGCTGACGATGATTTGCCAGCAACTTACCGACGTTACCAGCAGAAGCTTAAAAATCAGTGTAAGTAAAAGTGCTGATATAGATGCTACGATTCCGTGGGATAATGGCAAAAGTTTTAGAATTAGCGATGACGGTACTAAAATTGTTGCTATGGAAAACCCAGAATCAGTCCTTGCTGAAAACAAAGCAGTGCTTGAAGCAAGTAAAGCAGCAAGAGATGAAGCAAAAAGGGCAATGACTGCCGCTACAACTGCTGCAACTAACGCAAATGTTAGTGCAGCTAACGCAGCAGATAGCGCTGAGCTTTCTCAAAACAGTGCGACTGACGCTGCAAGAATGGCTGATAAGGCAGCTGGTTATGTATCAAATGTGACTGTTTGGGATAGCACTACAGAGTATAAGCCACCGGATGTAGTTATGACTAGCGACGGCAGCACATATCGTTGCATAAAAGCTAATGCAAATACCCCCCCTCAATCGTCTGCGGATTGTTGGGCAATCACAACAAGCGTAGCAGCAGAGACATTTGAGTATGACGAAAAAGGGGATTTAATGCCATTGATATTACCGAGAACATCTAGTCTGTGGGAAGTGATAAATGGTGAAATTATCCCTATCGCATTATAAATAAAGGAGTGATGATATTATGGCAACACCGAACATTGTACCGCGCGGAAACGGCGAAGGCGGAATTGGAACGAACGAGAAATTTTGGAAAAACGGCTACTTTGAGAATTTGCAGACACGCGGCGGAGCTGTTGCTACAGAAAGTTATGTGCAACAGAAAACAGAAGAACATAACAGTGCTACCTTGGTACATACTGCTAACCTTGCTAGCAAGGATGAAGCGGAAGCTGGCATCAATGCCTCTAAATTCATGACACCTGTGAGGGTTAGCGACGCAATAAAAAACTTTGCTGGTGCTGATTTAACCGGCATGATATTTGCCTTTGCTGGCAACACTTTACCCGACGGCTATTTGCTCTGCGACGGCTCACAGGTAAGCCGTACAACCTACAAAAAACTGTTTGACGTAATCGGTACTACATATGGAGCAGGTGACGGAAAAACTACTTTTACCCTACCAAATTTAATTGACAGATTTTTGGAGGGCAGTTCCGCAGCGGGGGAATACCTTGATGCTGGCTTGCCAAATATTACAGGTGCTTTGAGTACATATAATAGTTCAATCTTAAGCCTGTTTAATAATGTAACAGGGTGCTTTAAACGTGACAAACCAAAGGATTCTTCGCTAACGTATGACAATTTACCAAAAAATACATCACCATATGCAGCAGACTATTGTAATGGTGGTATATTTGACGCTTCCGAATCCAATGCCATTTATGGCGCATCATCCACTGTTCAGCCACCTGCCGTAACCATGCGCTACATCATTAAATATTAATAAGGAGGTAACACCGAATGAAATATGTGTATAAGTATGATGAAAAAACAAAAGAATACTTAGGCAAGGCAGAGGCACTTCTTGACCCGTTGGAAACTCAACTGCAACAGAAGGAAATCTATTTATTACCTGCTTATGCAACATTTTCTGCGCCTACTTTGCAACAAGGACAGGTAAGTGTATTCAAAGAAGGTGCTTGGGAGAATATTGAAGATAACCGAGGTAAAGAGTATTGGCTGCCAGAGGACAAATACGGCGCACCTGCAAGAGAGATGAAAGAGCTGGGGCCATTACCTGAAGGCGCGATGCTGACAGCTCCAGAACGCACGCTTGATGAGGTTAAAGCGGATAAGGTGCAAAGTCTTAAAGCTGAGCGTGACAGCAAAGAAGTTAAGCCGATTACCTATAACGGCAACAGTTATGATTACGATGACAAGGCGCGTGAGCGTATCAACGCTGCCATTATCGCCTTAGATGTACAGGGAGCTGATGCATCTATTGATTGGACGACGGCAGATAACGCTGATGTTAAGGTAACAGCCAACGATTTGCGTATGGTTATTGCTGCCGTCGCAAAACGCTCAAACGCCCTACACGTGGCGTATCGTGAGGCTAAAGACAAGGTAGAGCAGGCGATAACTGTTGCTGAGGTTGAGGCTGTTACATTAGATGCTTAGCAACAAAATAAACAGGAATGAGGTGTTTTATGTTTGAATCAACTATGCAAACCGTAATAAACATTATTGCTGGCGCTGTTATTTCCTATCTTTTTGCTTTGTATCGTGCAAAGAAAAAAGAAAACAATGCCTTAAAGGCAGGCTTACAAGCATTGCTGAGAGATAGAATCATCCAAGCTTATAATCACTATGTAGATGGGAAAGGCTGGATACCTATTTATGCTCTCGAAAGCATCAACGCTTGCTTTAAAAGCTATGAAGCTCTTGGCGAGAATGGCGTTATTAACGGCTTAATGGACCAGCTCAACGACCTGCCAAATTATAACCTTAAAGAACAAGATGAAAAATGTAAGGAGTGTAAATGTCATGCGCAAAATAATTAACATGCGAAAGAAAGACGAGAACGCTTACAGTATTGGGCGTGTGTGCGCGATTATTGCATTTGTCTTATGGTCTGGCTTGTCTTTAAAGCTTGCGCTGCGTGTAGAAACGTGGGGCAACTATGAAACACTTACTATGGGCATGATTGCGCTTATGCTTGTGCAGCTGGGCAACAAGGCTATCGAGACGAGAACTTTTAAAATCTCAAATGAAGAAGTTAACAAAACAACTAAAATGTGAAATCAAGAAGTGAAATTAAAGGAGTGATAATAATGAGCGACTGGAAAAAAAGCCTTGCGAGAGAAATCGCAAAAGGATTGATTAATACCGGCATTGAAGGCGGCTATGACAGCGTAGCAAAGTCTACGGCTTATGATTATCCGTCAATCGGTGTGTCACAATGGGAAGGCAACAGAGCCAATGAGCTTTTGAGAGCTATCCCCGGCGGCGCAGAATATGCAGACCGCACCTACATTGATATTAAGGCAAGCGGCGAACTGCCGATGCTGAAAGAGCTTTTAAGAAGTGAAGCAGGACAGCAAGCACAGTTAGAACAGTTATCACGTGACTGCCTGCAATATGTCGAAGTGCTTCAACAGGTGCCGACGTTGGATGATACACGCTGTTTGATTTATGCTGGTATGTGGTGTCCCACGTCAACCTACGTTGTAAAGCGTTTCTTGGAGAATCGTTTCGAACGTGTCGACTTGCGTAGCCTGGAAGCGTTGAACAAACTGTTCAAAAATTATTATTGGATAGCTGCTGATGTTGGTGAGATGTATAGAGCAGGTTATGCCAATAGAGCACGTATTACTTATGAGTATGTTGCCGGCATTGATTTGACAACACCATACGGCATACCTGCTTATGGCTATGCTGGCAATGGAAGATAAGGAGGTGAAATCATGGAAGAATTAAAAGCTTTTGTTGCTGACAAGAAATTTTTAGTAGGCCTTGTTTTAGGCTTTGCTCTTGGCGCGCTGCACCATTATTTCGGATTATAACAAACTACCAGGCACATAATAACAATCTTCTACAAGAAGGCGCAAATTGCGCAAAAACACTTCGCCTATGAGCGTTTTAAAATTAGTGCCGCTTATGATTTATCCTGCGGCGAGCTAAAGCCGCTTGTAGGCGAAGTTTGTGCTTCTGATGCGATTTATTATATTTCACAAATATGGATGTTTATATGAGGTAATAATGAAAGATGAAACAAGACGCAAGATTGATAAAGCAGTTAAGATTAGTCTTATTATTGCTGGCCTTCTGCTTATCTGCAATGACATTTACTGGCGTTGGCACGGCGGAAGCGGCACCCAAGCAGATAACAATGTCAATCGAACAATGGAATCAATTCAAAGAGCAAACAAATCTGCTGGAAGCGAAGTTGAATCTGGCAGACGAGAAATTGAAACAGCAGAAGGACACGTCAACAGAACTGCTGACGCAATTAAGCGAAGCGAAGAAGCAGCTCGCTTTAACGCAAGAAGCACTGACGAACTCCAAACGATCATTAGCGAGTGCAAAGGAATCGTTGAAGCGCAGCGAGAACTTATACGAGAAGTTGAAGCTGCAAATGGAATCGGAACGCCAGAAGGCAAAGAGGGTTAAGCACCAGCGGAACTTATATGCTGGTTGCGTAATCTTCGCAGTTGTTTATGCAGCTGCAAAATAAAAATACGGATGGTGAAATGATGGAAGAAAAGGAACTGGTCCCCGCCGGTCTAGTAACAATGTTGCTGACCGGCTATCTTAGAACAATTTATATTATGGCAGCAGGCTGGGTATTGACCACAGTTGCGTTGCTTGGGTACATATTTCTGAGTAGGTGATAACAGCATGAATGAGATGCTACGAAAGACGCGCGAATGGCTGAACTGTTCAACGCGACGTTCTTTCAGTGCGGTTCTCCACGAAGCAAAAATTACGCCGCGTCAGATGCAAGTTTGTGAGCTGAAATTTGTAAAAGGGTTGACCAATTACCAGATAGCAGCAGAGCTGAATGTATCTGACAAGACAATAGAAAAGGAATTAAACCGTGCTTATAAAAGCATTACAAATGTTTTAAAATCCCTCTAATCAGCCGCCCTGTTTCAGGGCGGCTTTTTACTTGCCGAAAATAGGGAAAGCATAGGGAATATCAAGGGAACATTTTTTCTCCGCTGCCTTATAATAAAATCATAAGGAGTGAGCGGCTATGAATATCATGGAACAAAAAACTACAAGCATCAACGTGCAGCAGCCACAGCAATTCTTGGCACAGCTCGAAGGGCAGAACATCTACCAGCTTAACGGCTTTGGCTTTGGCAATAGTAACCGCGTGCAGGTTGGCGTGAGTCTGCAAGCCTATAACGAACTGAAAGCAATGTGTCAGCAGTATTATGACAAGCTTGTGGAAGTTGGCGTTATCCAAAAAGAAAAAACGCCCGCGGAATTGCAGGCTGAACAAGCACAGATGATGGCTAATATGTTGGCTGTCGTGAAGGAATTAAAGTCTGAAGTGGAGGCACTAAAAAATGAACGTAGGAACAATAGCGAAGTGGTTGAATCTGCCGCCGGAGAAGCAGACAGCGCTTGAAAAGGCGTGGGAAGTAGCTAGTGTAGCGGCGCAAGGAGTTAGCAGCAGAGAGGACGCCATTCGCGTTCTGGCAGAGAAGAATATCGGCGCTGATATTCTTGATAAGGCCGCAGGCTATTTGAATAACCCAATCGCCAGCGTAGCGGCTCAGGCTATGGGTATCAACCTTGATAAGATGAGGCAAGACATTAACAGCCTGCGTGGTGCGACGGGCGCTGCATTTAATGCGTTGCCGCCACAACAACAGCAGCAGGCTAGTAGCTTAGATGCGCAAATGGATGCGCTCCGTAAAGGATTGCAACAGCTCAAATGAGTTGAGGTAATAAAACGTTCAAGGAAAGGAGATAAGTACCATGAACGAAAATATGACTATTTCTAATTTCAGCGGCTGGGGTATCGTTATTTTCTTCGTTATCATCATTGCTGCTTTTGCTTGGTTCGTGCGTGATGGCCGTGGTTGTGGTCCTAACCCTTACGGCTGCAACGCAGTAACGAACTGTCAGGTGGAACGTCAAGGCTTGGTTACGGCAGCGGAGACGAACTACCGCATTATCGACGAATCGCGTAATACTCGCGACGCGCTGAGTGCGCAAATGAGGGCACAGTGGGATGCGCAGCAAGGCGAGAAAATCTTTGATTTGAAGATTAACGCACTGGCTATGCAAAACGAATCCAACCTGAAACTTATGCAGAAAGATGCTACCATTGAGCGCATGACTTTGGCGGCTAACCTGGATGCTAAGCTGAACGCTCTTGCAGCAGCTATCGGCAATATCAATTGCCAGATGCTGAAGAAACCGGAAGTTACCGGCGTTGGCGTATGCTGCCCGCCGCAGGCCATCTTAAACGGCCTTGGCTTGCAGAGTCTTGCACAGCTGCAAGGCTGCCCGGCTGCAATGTAATTCCGTCCTAACGGCGGCATAGGGACGGAGCAATCCGTCCCTATTTCTTATACGGAGGTATAGCGGTATGAAACGAGACGAATCTAATCTTATCAGTTTGCTTATCGGCATAGGCATAGGATGGCTAGGCTTTACTGCCGACGGCCAGCAGGCGATACGGAGCGTGCTGCACGCAGCGAAAACGAAGTATCAAGTTGCTGACACTAACGAAAAGAAAGAAGGGAACGAAGATGTTAAAGAATCCGAATAATTGTCATTATAAATCTAGCCTTGATGTAGCAGCTACCAATCAAGCTGTTTTAGCTGACGGCCTTATCAATTTTGATATTATCAATACCAATACTGGTGTGAGTATCGACTATTCTACAGGCAAGGTTGTAACCTTAAAGCAACCCGGACTGTATCACGTTGACCTGCAAGCCACGGTTGAGCCGACGGCGGCAGGACTGGTTACAATGAATCTGCTGAAAGGCGGCGTTGTTATCCCCGGCAAGAATCCTGCTGCGGCAGCAACTGCGGTCGGCAGCGCCGTAAGCTTGACGACTGCGGCCGATATTTATATTCCGTGCTGCGGCGTTCCCGCTACAATCAGTGCGCAAATTGATGTAGCAGGCACTGTTGATAGTGCGACTATGGTAGTAACAAAAATGGCTTAAAGGCGGTGAACTGCTATGCACAAAAGATTTACGCATTATTGGCATGAGGCCCAGGGCAACGAGGTTAAGCAGCAGGAATTAGAGGACATTGTGTGTGACGCTCTCGATGAGCTGAAAATGCACTGCCCTAAGCTCTATTGGGATACTATGTATAAGATGCACTGCGCTGTGTATGGCCCACATTTTGACGAGCATCTAGCAAAGAAAGCTGTTGCCGGGATGAAGAATGTTGACGGCACGTGTGGTGAGCATTGGACATATGAGCAGACAAGTCAGCTTGCAGACCAGCAAGGCATAACACAAAAAGCTGATTGGTACTATGTCATGAATATGCTCTACTCCGACTACTCCGAGATTTACGGCAGCGACATCAATATGTATATCCGTGTAGCAAAAGCCTATATGCGTGACCCTGACGCACCGGAAGGCAAGGTGTTTGACTTGTGGCTTGCGCAGATGGAAGCCTAACTGTAAACCTTAAAGGCGATATGAGCACGTATAAAGTACATATAGTATGCAACAAATATGTAACAAATAATGCTATAAACACGATAGAACAAGGGTACAGAATTAGCTAGTAGTAACCTTGTTCTTTAGAGTTCTACCTAGAGGATAGACGTAAAGTACGGTAGAAGTAGAGCGCAGGTGCAGACAGAATCCCAAATCCTTGACACTAAAAAAAGGAGATTTTCCCAACTC
>ENA-OQKY01000919-OQKY01000919.1-human-gut-metagenome-genome-assembly--contig:-NODE-919-length-21714-cov-41.620976_pt1 | contig 21714 bp, 20 predicted proteins | sample MGYA00242652_ERZ504805 | MGnify/ENA primary metagenome ERZ504805 (study PRJEB26092, sample SAMD00036400) | human gut metagenome | host: Homo sapiens | study: EMG produced TPA metagenomics assembly of... | reverse complement strand
AGGCACAGAATTCATTTGGCTGTATTTTACAGTCGGATTTACCTGCTGTCAAGATGTTTCATATCATTCATGCCGCTAAAGTGAGTCAATACTCTTCTATTTCAAATTACATAGCGCAATTTCGACCGCCAAAATCGAAGTTGCGCTTTTTTCATTCCTCAATAAATTTTTTCACCGGAGGTTTTTTACAATGTTTATATCTCATTGTTGCTTTCAGCCCTTGACACAACCGTATGACCCTTGACTACTTTTACGGACAGGCCGGAGAACTCTTTTCGTTCTTCCGCATTCCAAAGGCTCTTTTTCAGGAGCAGCGGTTTCAAGATCTGTCAACCGATGCCAAAACCCTGTACGGCATCCTGCTGGACCGCATGAGCCTGTCTGTTAAAAATGAATGGTTTGACAAAAAAGGTCGAAGGTCGGCGACACCGTGGGCAGCAGTTCTTCCACCACCGAGATCATGTGCGTCATCAACGACCTGAGCTACCTCGAAATGACCCTGGACGTAGACGAGCTGGACATCCTCGACATCGCGGTGGGCCAGAAAGCAGAGATCACCGCCGACGCCATCAGCGACCGCACCTTTGAGGGCGTCGTCACCAGCATCTCCTCTGCAGGCACCACCAGCGGCGGCACCACCACTTACCCCGTCACCATCCGCATCGACGACACCGGCAGCCTCATGCCCGGCATGAATGCCACTGCCGCCCTTGACATTCCCCCTTGCCGGCGTTATGTTATTGTTAAGGCGACAGCCGGTTTCGCTGTCTGTCGCCTCATATTAAAATCGCTCTTGTTTTATAGCTGTCTGGACTTTACACAAAATTTGGGAGAGACCCATTTTTGTCTAACTTTTGGGGTTCATTTCAGTATCCGGAGTCTCTTTTTTGGCATTTTCTTCAATGTTTTTGCAATTGGAATCTATAGTTTCGATAGCTGTTTTCTTTCAACGGCATGGATAAGCTAGACCTTATTGCTTTGCAGAAACAGCGCATCACCCGAAATTTCAATTATCTTTCGCTCTGATTCTGATATACTATCGTTAAGACATCGATTTCGGAGGTCCACATGGATACAAGTATTTTCCGTTATGTGCTCGAGGTAGAAAAATACAGAAACATCACCCAGGCAGCGAAGCGACTGTTTATCTCGCAACCGGCACTGACCAAACAGCTGAATAAGCTTGAAAAAGAGTTGGGCTTTTCGCCTTTTGACCGCACGCACAGCCCAATCAGCGTTACACCACAGGGCGAAATTTTTCTCGATTTTGCTCGGCGCTATGTGCAGCTCGAAAGCGAGATGATGGATAGTCTTCGACAGTTTAATCAGATTCCAGCAGAGCCTGTACTGATCGCCACAACGCATCGTGGTGGCGCCTACGCTGCTGTTCAGGCAGCACCTTTCATGATGACACATCCAGAGATACATCTCAGTTACCTGAATCGCAACTCTCAGCAGTGCGAAGAAGAGCTGGAAAGCGAATCCATCGACTTAGCCATCTATACTGAACCTGTACACTCCGAAAATATCGAGTATATGCCAGTACAGGAGGATCCGCTCGTATTTGTCATTCCACAGGAATCACCGATTCTGGAGGACCTAGATATCTCCGATAATTCACTCGAGCATCCGGTTGAAATCGACATCAGCCGTTTCCGTAATCCGTCGCTCCGATATATTCTGGCGACGCCAGGTCAGGGGCTGTATGATGCCGAAAAATCTTTTTTCAGAAAATATCACATCACACCGATTCATCCACAGCGCATTGATTATGTTGACACACGATATCTCGTTGCCTGCAGCGGCTGTGGCATCGCCCTGTTGCCGCACACGACGATTCGTAATTCATCTACTGGTCAAAACCCGGTCTATGGCACGATAAAAGGCGATACTCTGTATCGTTATGTCATCGTCGCCCGAAAGAAGGGCCGCAACTTATCCCCTTCTGCAGAAATCGTCTGGCGCTACATGATCAGCGCATCTGCTAAAAATCGATAACATTTTGGAATCAGGTTCATAACAGAAAAAGGAGAAGCATTCGTCATTCAATTTGCAGTACAGAGCGAGTGCTTCTTTTTCTGTTTTATGGCGCTATGTCCATTCCAAATGGTTATCGTCCCATAGAAGAATCGCCATTGTCACAATCTTGCACAATTACTCCCAATTTTGTACAATACATTTATCAAATTTGCCGGCAAATAAAAGTGCTTTAAAAATTCTGTATCACTTTTTGGGAGGATTTACTGTGAATAAGTTAAAAGAAACGAAGATCCTTGGGTTCCCTCTGTGGATGTACCTTATATTCAGTATACTGATGATGGTGATGGCAACCAATGACTGGATGCTGACCAACATGGTCGGCGCACTCGCCTTCGCGATGATCATCGGCACACTGCTCGGCTGGGTCGGTGACCATATCCCGGTCTGGAAGACCTGGTTCGGCGGCGGCATGCTCTTCTCCTGCCTCGTAGCCGGCGCGATGAACACCTTCCACCTGATCGGTGAAGGCTCGATGGAAGCCCTGAATACCTTCAACGGCTCCACCGGTTTCCTCGATCTCTACATTCTCGTCCTGATCACCGGCTCTGTGCTCTCGGTTGATCGTAAGATGCTCATCAAATCCTTCGCCGGATTCGTTCCGACGATTCTTGCAGGTATTGCAGGTGCACTCGGCCTCGCTGGTCTCGTAGGTGCCATCACTGGCGTCGGCGCAATCGAGGCGATCGCCACCTATGCAATTCCAGTCATGGGCGGTGGCAATGGTGCCGGTATCACACCGATGAGCAAGATGTGGGCTGCTGCAACCGGCGGTGATGCTTCCTCCTGGTATGCATCTGCCTTTGCAATCATCAGCATTGGCAATCTCTGCGCCGTCTTCATGTCTGCACTGCTGAACAAGCTCGGCCAGATCAAGCCATCCATGACGGGTAATGGTCGTCTCATGGTCAGTGAAGAAAATGTCAGCACGAAGTCCAGTGACGTGAAGCCGACCGCAGCCGACTACGCAACCGGTCTCGCACTCGGTGTCGTATGCTTCAATGTAGCTAACCTCTACGCAAAGCACATCTCCATCATCAACCATGCAAACCTCGGCTTCAGTATTCATACCTTCGCTTTCATGGTCATCCTGATGGCGATTCTGAATATGACGAATATCCTGCCGGAAAACGTGAAGGCCGGCGCAAGGGGCATGCAGCAATTCTTCGTAAAGTATATGTCCTTCCCACTGATGATTACCGTTGGTATCGGTACGAACCTCACAGACTACGCGAAGGTCTTCACAAACCCAGCGTATATCGTCATCATCATGGCGACTGTCATCGGTGCGATGATCGGAACCTTCATCGTCGGTAAGCTGTTCCACTTCTATCCTGTAGAAGGAATGCTGACTGCCGGACTCTGTATGGCAAACGGCGGTGGTGCCGGCGACGTACAGTGTCTCGGCGCTGCACACCGCATGGAGCTGATGTCCTATGCTCAGATTTCTTCCAGAATCGGTGGTGCCATCATGCTCGTCATCGCAAGCTTCGTCTTCGGTAAATTCCTGTAATCCTGGAGGTACAGTATGGCAAATCAGAATCCTTTGGCTACGAATCTCACGCTTGAGCAGCAGAAAAATCTGTTCGGCAATGCTTACTTAAATATGCTCTGGCACTGTCCGACCGACCCGCGTTTCCACTACTGGGTGCATCTCCCAGACTACTACTACGACGAAGAGGAGCATGAGTACTCTCTCCTCGTCATCATCCATGGAACCGGCTGTGCGATCGAAGAGTACATCAAGCAGGCGAAGGAACTCGCCGACAAATATCATATGGCTGTGCTTGCACCTATGTTCCCGGGTGGACTCATTCAGCGCGATGACTTCAACAGCTATAAGCTCCTCTCCTGCGACGGCATCCGCTATGATCTGATTCTCCTCGATATGATCGAGGATATGGCGAAGCGCTATCCAGGCGTTCACACAGATCAGTTTTTCATGTTCGGACACTCTGGTGGCGGGCAGTTCGTAAACCGCTTCCTGCTCGCTCACCCTGATCGTCTGAAGGCCTGCTCCATCGGTGCACCTGGCCGTCCGACCTTCCTGAATCCAGACGAGGACTACTTCTGGGGTATCCGTGATTTCAAGGATTACTTCGGTTATGATGTCGACCTCGAAGCCGTAAAGAAGGTACCCGTCCTCATCAGTGTCGGCGAGCTCGACAACAAGTTTATCGGCGACTCCCCGTATGGCGATAACCGCGTAGCCCGTATGAAGAGCCTGCAGAAAAATTTCCAGGAGCACGGCGTCCATACGGAGCTGACGATCCTTCCGGGCTTCGCCCATGAGGCTGGTGAAAAGGAACGAGTGCAGGCCGCGCAGAAATTCTTTATCCAGTATTTATAACTCAAACTACAGTTTTTTGAATTTCCTTTCTTTGTACCCTCTTTTTAAAAGAGGGTACATTGCGTATTTCTTGCTTTTCCTTCATACTTGCGTACTTTTAGCAGATTATGAAAGCAAGCAGAATTTCTATTCTACGGAATCAACTATTCTGCACTGGAAGCTGCCGTCCGGCGAATCCAACAGGATGTTGATTTCCTGATGAAGTATCTCCCCAAGGTGCCTGATGATGCCTATGTGAAAGTGGAGACCACGAAGATTCTCAAACAGCTTCGCTCTCACTCCTTACATTGAGGGGGAGTGATGCGTCCACCTGCAAAACAGTCGGACATCGAACAAGCATTTTCAAAAGCAACGAAATAGCAAGAATTGGGGGTTGCCGTCCATGCGCCTGCAAAATCAGGCATTTGGCTGATTCTCGATGCAACCTCTAAGAAAGCAAAAAGAAAAGCACCGTACTTCAAACGAAGTACGGTGCTTTTTTGGTGGAGAATAGCGGGATCGAACCGCTGACCTCTTGCATGCCATGCAAGCGCTCTCCCAGCTGAGCTAATCCCCCATAGCCTGTGCCGTCCCTGACGACGTGTGTTATTATACCAGCCAAATGGAGAGTTGTCAATAACTTTTTTTATTTTTTGTGAGCGACGCTGCGGCTGGTGCTGCGTTTGTAGTAGAACAAGTACTGCTGTACGATGCCAGCCTGCTGATCATAGGAAGGAAAAGGGTCGCGGCCGCCGAATTCCTCATCAATGAGTCGCTGTATCCAGACATCAATGGGAGCCATCGCGGTACGGCCATAGCCAAAGAGGCGGACGCAGTTTGCTACCTTTTTGCCGACGCCGTCCAGCTCGAGGAGGCGGGAAAAGAGCGAGTCGTCGGGCAGCGCCGCCAGAGCACCGAGGTCGAGTGTGCCGCTGGAAGCCTGAGCGGCAGCGTTCTGGATGTAACGGGTGCGGTAGCCCAGACCACAGCCCATCAGCTGCGCCTCAGAGAGGCAACTGAGCTGCTGCGGGGTGGGGAAGAGGAAAACTTCATTGCCTTCGGCACTAAGCGGTTCGCCGCAGCACCGGGCAAGGTGTTCCACGGCGGTGCGGATGGCCGGAATGCTCTTGCGCTGGGAGATGAGAAAGGTGATGAGCATTTCCCATGGATCCTGATGCAGGATTCGGATGCCCTGCCCGAAATCGAGCGATTTGTCCAGATAGCTGCTCTGTCCCGCCAAGCTGCACCGCAGCGCGGCATAGTTCCGGCCCAAATCAAAGTAGTCGGCCCAGTACTCCCGATCTGAGCCATACCATGCGGCGTCGTATTGACCATCGCCCAGCGGAGTCAGATAAAGAAGTGCGCTGCCGGAAAGAAAACGGTAGCGCCCGTCGGACAGCTTCTGTGGCCGGAAGCACTGGCCGCTTTCGATGATCTTGTCGAGGTCAAAGTCGTCCTGGATGGCGACGAGCTGATGGGTGAGGGAAACTGTATGCATGGAAAACTCCTTTTTGGAAAAATTGTGGCGATGCCCGATTCGCGGTGGAAACTGATTTCTATCCGTACCCTCCGCGGGGAGGGTGACGGGCGGCGTGGCAAAGCCGAACGACACCAGTTTTAGCATTTCTATCCACGCCCTCCGCGAGGAGGGCGACGGGCCTGCTGGAGGCACTGCCTACCATCATCGAATTTCTATCCACGCCCTCCGCGAGGAGGGCGACCAGAAAGATCCGTTCGGTGACTCCATCATGGTGATTTCTATCCACGCCCTCCGCGAGGAGGGCGACTACGTTCCGGGATCCCCTCCCGCTGGGGCACGGAGATTTCTATCCACGCCCTCCGCGAGGAGGGCGACCCGTCCACTCGCCCAGCCGGGGCAGCGTAGTGGTATTTCTATCCACGCCCTCCGCGAGGAGGGCGACGTTTGAGCCGACCAGCGAGAGGTACATTCCGTCAAACTATTTCTATCCACGCCCTCCGCGAGGAGGGCGACCTTGCGGACCTCCCGGACGAACAGCGCGAATACATCATTTCTATCCACGCCCTCCGCGAGGAGGGCGACGACCTCAGCCGTGAGGTGTTCGTTGATGAACTGGATTTCTATCCACGCCCTCCGCGAGGAGGGCGACTCTGCTTTGTGGACTTCTGCTCGCGCTCGGTACGATTTCTATCCACGCCCTCCGCGAGGAGGGCGACTTGAGTGCATCGGGCCGCGGCACGGTGCCAAGAAAATTTCTATCCACGCCCTCCGCGAGGAGGGCGACGGCCACCGTCAAGGATCTGGCGCTGGAGCTGGTCATTTCTATCCACGCCCTCCGCGAGGAGGGCGACGGTCGTCACCTCCGCCGGGTCATCGTTGGAGCCGATATTTCTATCCACGCCCTCCGCGAGGAGGGCGACGCTTGCGGTCCTTGTCGAATCTGTTAAGCCACTTGCAGAATTTCTATCCACGCCCTCCGCGAGGAGGGCGACCGGGGTCAAGCGGGAGCTGGCAAAGAGGGTGACAATTTCTATCCACGCCCTCCGCGAGGAGGGCGACCTTTTACGAGCTCGAAAAGGTTTATACAAAGGAGATTTCTATCCACGCCCTCCGCGAGGAGGGCGACACGGGATGGATGAGGTGACATACGATCATGGATAATTTCTATCCACGCCCTCCGCGAGGAGGGCGACTCGTACAGGGGTGCGAACTCGGTCAGCTTGAAAATTTCTATCCACGCCCTCCGCGAGGAGGGCGACGCCCCGCCAAACATCGGCAGCGTCAGACCGTTTGATTTCTATCCACGCCCTCCGCGAGGAGGGCGACGATTTTGACGCTTTTGCAACGCTTTCGAGCGCTTATTTCTATCCACGCCCTCCGCGAGGAGGGCGACCAGCTATGACCGGCAGATGGACGGGGAGATCCGATTTCTATCCACGCCCTCCGCGAGGAGGGCGACATTGCGTGGACAAATGTAAAAGACAAACAACCGAAAATTTCTATCCACGCCCTCCGCGAGGAGGGCGACAACCGCAAGCTGGCAAAGGCAAGATTGAAGCAGATTATTTCTATCCACGCCCTCCGCGAGGAGGGCGACGTTCGTGCAGCAGCACTGCAGTTCCGGACCTTACAATTTCTATCCACGCCCTCCGCGAGGAGGGCGACGCGTATACAGTGGCGGCGTTGCCGGTACCGTGGATATTTCTATCCACGCCCTCCGCGAGGAGGGCGACGACCATCTGGATGCGGCCTATGAGCCGCTGAACCAATTTCTATCCACGCCCTCCGCGAGGAGGGCGACCATCAAAAAGGCGCAGGAGCCGGACAACGTGCAATTTCTATCCACGCCCTCCGCGAGGAGGGCGACCGACGCAAAAGCATTTGTGGAGGTTTGGCGTAAATTTCTATCCACGCCCTCCGCGAGGAGGGCGACGCTGATAGCGGCCCAAGAAGCCAACGATGAACAGATTTCTATCCACGCCCTCCGCGAGGAGGGCGACCTCGTCATGTTTGTACAGCCCGCCGTAATTGTACTTATTTCTATCCACGCCCTCCGCGAGGAGGGCGACAGGACGATTTTCTCCCACGGAGTCCACGGGCTCGAATTTCTATCCACGCCCTCCGCGAGGAGGGCGACCTCCGCAAGCGGATCCTCTCGCCTTCATGGGGCGAATTTCTATCCACGCCCTCCGCGAGGAGGGCGACCGTTTTTGTTGGCGTCCCGGAGGAGGCCCTTGGCATTTCTATCCACGCCCTCCGCGAGGAGGGCGACGCGAACAAATCGAGTACCAGCTCTCCATCAAGAGATTTCTATCCACGCCCTCCGCGAGGAGGGCGACCCGGCCTGAACGTGGATCCCGGCAACGCCAGCGAATTTCTATCCACGCCCTCCGCGAGGAGGGCGACAGCAAAAACAGAGACAAAATCTCTATTTTTTTATAAATTATACAACATTCTGCACGAATTTAGAAGAGCTTTGATTTACAACGGGTCAAAGAACGATCCAAATCATGCAAAATGACACAAAAATCCGGTGCGAAGGTGCCGGAAAAATGCTGAGAACTCGCCCTTCGCACCGGGGCGCAAAACTCAGAACAACAGCAGGCCGTCCGGCTCGAAGGGCGGATGAACGCCGATATGCTCCACCTTGCTCTTATAGTTGTTGCCCAGCTGGTAGAAGCGCAGGCTGTCCAGCGCGGGGTCGATGAGGGCCGTCAGCTCCGCCTTGAGAACGGCATACTGCGCGGCATCCAGCAGACACTCGAACACGGAGTTCTGCACCCGCTGGCCGTGGTCCACACAGCGCTTGGCGACTTTGCGCAGACGTTTGCGCCCGGCAGGAGTTTCGGTGCTGACGTCGTAGGTGATAAGGACCAGCATACACATCCCTCACTTCCAGAAAAATGGCGGGTAAAGCTCCATATCGCCCCGCAGGGTGCGGGCCAGAAGCAGAGCCTGCACATAAGGCACGAGGCCCCACGGAAGCTTTTCGTTCAGGAACGGGTGGGTGATGGTCTCCTGCTTGCGGGTCTGCCACCCGCCCAGAAAGGCGCGGCGGCCCTCATCGGTGAGAAGGACAGCTCCGTTCTCCTGCGTCTGGAAATGCTTCGGCGTCATGATTTTCTGGTTGATGCAGGAGAGCACGAAGCGGTCGGCATAAACTGCACGCAGCTCTTCCATGAGGTCGAGGGCGAGGCTCCTGCGCCCGGGCCGGGCGCGGTGGAGAAAGCCGACGTAGGGGTCGAGGCCCACGCTCTGAAGAGCCGCTGTGCAGTCGGAGGCCAGAAGCGAATAAGCGAAGGAGAGCAGGGCATTGGTGTTGTCCAGAGGCGGACGGCGGCTTCGGCCAGCGAAAGAAAAATCATCGTGCTGCTGCAGGATGAGGGAATCAAAGCAGTCAAAATACCGCTGTGCCGCCTCGCCCTCCAGGCCGCGAAGCTGGTCGAGGTCGTCGCACTGCTCGATGAGGGGCAGCGCCGCCGCCAGCTGGGCGCTGGTGCGCTTGAGCTGTTCCACCGGCACCCGCTGGGGGTGGTCGCGGGTGGCCCGTTCCAGCACCCAGCGGGCGTTATAGACTTTGCCCAGGATGAAATTGCGCGCATAGAGACAGCTCTCTGCCTCGTTGTCTGCGATGCGGTACTGGGTCTGCCGCAGCAGGACGTTGCCCCGCTCTTCGCCTACAGCCCGGGCCAGAAAGCGGCCCTGCGGGCTGAAAAAGCTCAAATCGACCCCGAGGCGGGCGCATTTGCCCATCAGGGCAGGGCTTGCGCCGGGATAGCTGAAGCAGACGATGCCTTCCAGCCTGTGGAGCGGGACCCGGCCAATTTCAGCCTTGTTGCAGAGCAGGACGATGTTCTCCCCCTCGAGGGAAAGGTAGGCGTCCCTGTTGAGGACGTAGAGCGTGTTCAAAAACTTTCTCATGGCGCGGCCTCCTGCATCTCGTCCAGATGGGCGCGGAGATAGGCTTTCGGGTCGGCACGCTGATACAGCACGGGGAGGCAGAGCTCTTTGAGGGAGCAGGCGTTGCAGTGGGTGCCGGGCTTTGACTTGGGGGTATAGCCCCGGGCAAAATAGGCGTGCATCTCATCGGCCATCTTCTGGGTGGTCTGGCGGAGTTCTTCGGTCAGCGGCACGACCTCCCGCCGCCGCGTCTCTTCGTAGAAGAGCGCACCCTCCGGGATGCTGCACACCAGCATCTCTTCCAGCGCCATGGCCTGTGCGCAGAGCTGCAGCTGGTCAGCGTCGCCGGCCTTGGCGCGGCCATGCTTGTACTCGACAGGCATGGGCTTCCAGAGCCCTTCCGTACTTTGCAGGGGGATGCCCTCCGGGTCGGCCCGGAACTCGACGACGTCGCAGTTTCCGCTCAGGCCCAGCCGACGGCTGACTACCTGCATCCCTCGGGTGATGAGCAGGCCGCCGCGCCGTTCGGTCTGGTTTGCGTCATGGCAGCGGGCGTGGTCGAGCTGGCCTTCGACGGTGCGGCGGTTCTCCGCCCACTGCTGTTCCAGATGGATGAGCGCCCACTGGCGGCGGCAGAAGCAGAAGTGCTGGATGCCCGACAGGGGCAGCCAGTCGTCCGGGCCGGCCATCAGGACAGCCTCTCGCAGATGACTCCTTCCGGCAGAGTGTCTGCCACCGTGATGGTGTAGTCGCGGTAGCTGCGGGCGGCGTCCACATCGGGCTTGCGCTGGACGGCGACGGAGTCGAAGAGCTTATAGGCCGGGGCATTGCCCAGCTCAGAATCGTGCTTGAACACGATGAGCTCCCGCACGGCCATCTTGCCCCGGGCAGCGCTGTGGTCGTTCTCGAACATATTCAGAATGGCAGTCCACAGAAGTTTCAGATCATCCTCGGAGAAGCCGGTGGTCTTCCGGGCGAGGTTGGCTGAGACATAGCCCTCGGCGCGGTAGAGGGCGTAAGGCACGATGTGCTTGCGGCCCATCTCAGTACCCTTCTTCTCGGCATCGGCCTCGGTAGTGATGGCCACGCGGGTGATGGTGACTTCCTGCGGGACGATGGGGTCCACCGACCGGGCAAAGCTCAGCTGGACGGGGCCGCGCACCTGACCGCAGTTCAGCGCACCCTTGACGAAAGTGGTCATGACGGCACCGAAGGTGCGGATGTCGAAGTAGTTCTCGCACATATAGTCCCGCAGCTTGGCATCGATGTCGGGGTCGGCCTTTTTGGCGGCTTTCAGGTCGGGGTCGATGCCCAGAGTTTTGATGGCCTCGGCGTCGCTGCGGTTGAGGGGAACGCCGTCCTTGATGTAGATGCGGTAGCCTTTTTCGTCCTCTTTCAGGGTCTCGACATAGTTGCGGATCTTCCGCTTGAGGCAGACGTCGGTCACCAGACCGTAGCCCGTCTCGGGGTCGATACGGGGCATGTTGCCTGCGTCGGGGTCGCCGTTGGGGTTGCCGTTCTCGACGTCGAACAGGATGACGAAATCATAGCGGTTCTTGATGGGCTCAGACATGGTTTATTCCTCCTCATTCTTTTTGGCGTAGCGTTTCTGGGTCTGGTGGTAATAGCCGATCTCAAAGGCACCCTGCTCCGGCAGGCTGAGCCGCGCCGGGAAGCCTGTCTCGGGCAGCTGGGCCATCAGCTCGGTGAGCTGTTTGCTGAAATGCACCTCGTTGGGGGTGCTCATCTTCTGCAGATGCTTCTGAGCCAGCTTGACCAGAGTGGGGAAAGCCGTTGCCGGGGTGGCACAGGCCGAGTTGAAGTACCGGTCTTTGATGGTGGCGTTGATGCCGGGGTTGGCGACGCTCTGGATCGTCTCCAGCACAGAGAAGAGACGCCCCAGAACATAGGAGACATTGCTGCTTTCATTCAGGCTCACGGTAAATACCTCCTTGTTGAGCTCGGTGGGGTAGTTGCGGAGATAATAGGCTTTCAGGATGGCGGCGCGGCCCCGGGTGACTTCCCGTTCGGCCCGGATGCGGAGGGTCACGCCGTTGAGCAGAGTGGCGGGGTACGGCCCGCCGGTGAGGATAGCCCGGAGCAGATCGCCCACCAGCTGGGGCGATGGATTTTTGTCCCGGGATCTCTGGTTGACCGTCTCCTGCGCCAGCGCCCAGACCGACAGGTTTTCCCGCTTGTCGAAGGCGGGGCGGGTGATGCTGAGCCGGTCGGCGTGGTCCTGCAGATTTTTGGCAAACTGTCCGAAACTGCTGTGCAGGAAGAACCGGACGGAGAGCCGGGCCGCGTTGGGCGAGATGCCCAGCACATAGAAGTTCTGGTTCGGGTCCAGCTTGTCATCGAGGAAGGAGACGGGGCGTCCCTGAGAAAGGGATTTCAGTGCGGCGGCAAGGTCGCTTTCCGAGACGCCGCGCGCCTCGGCACCGCCGCAGAAAAACATCAGCATGGCGTTTGAGTAGGCGGGAGCGGCGTTTTCGGCCCAGCAGACGATGGTGGTGTCGCCGATGCGCTGACAGCAGTTCCGGTCAGCCAGCAGCAGATTGAGGGCCGTGGTGTAGGCGAAAGCCGCGTACTCGCTGACGGGGGCATTGGCACCCTGCTCATGGCCATAGGAGCAGAAAGCGGGTGCGTTGAAGGAGACCAGCGCCGCACCGGCGGCCTGTGCGCCCATCACACCCTTGATGGCGGGGTGGATGCGGGCGATGCCGGCCTCTTTGCCGGTGATGAGGCAGCGGGCCGTCTCGGCGTCTGCATCAGAGGTGTCAAAGGCGGACTGCCATGCGGTCCGGATGTCCTTATCGGTGGTGGCCAGCCAGTGGGCGCCGTCGGGGGATTCGTAGCCGAACACAAGGTTCGCGTTGTTGTTCAGGTCGGCCCACTGCTCTGCCAGCAGCGGGTGGGCGGGGGCTGCGGCGGGGTCCCAGTGGTCAAAAAAGGCGAGGATGGCTTTGGTGGCAGGGGAGTCTACTCCGTCGAGAACCTTGTGGTGAAGGGAGGCACAGGCTTCGAAGCACTGGCGGGAGCGCTCGGGCTTGCCCTTCTCGTCTGCGCCCAGCAGATAGGACGTATTGTCGCACAAAAAGTTCGCGGCGACGCCGGAGGCGCGCTTGACCCGGTGGGGGACAGGAAGCTCACGGGGGGCGATGACGGTCTTTTTGCCCTTGGGGACTTCCTGCCGCAGGTCGTTGAGGGCGAGGAGCTGGCCGTCGGGGCCGAGGCGCAGTTCATAGCTGACCTTGAAGCGGCTGTCCCAGCCGGGGGCCTCTACTTTTTTCTGTTCCCGAAGCTGCTCGTAGTAGGCGGTGAGTGCTTGGAGTATCATGTAAACACCTCCACGTCCCGGCATTCCATCACGCCGTCCACCAGTTTTGCGCGGAAGAACTGGCTGCGGATGTTGGCCGAATCAGAGTAATCGAGGCTGTGGAGCATGAAGCCGAGGTCCTGCGTGACCTTCAGCGCCGGAATGCTGCCGCCCGGCCACTCCCGGAAGTTGGCCGGGAACTCCCGGCACCCGAAACAGGGCTGATGATAGCACTGGCCTTTGCGCAGGCGTCGGCGCAGGATGTCCTGGAACTTGCCGGGATTGTCGCTGGGGGCGGCCCTGTCCGTCAAATCAAAGTGGCACTCGATGACGTAGTGGACGTCCTGCAGGACCATCGCAGCCCGCTGCTGGATGTCCTCCGAGGTGTAGAGCACCGGCGGCGTGCCGCCTTTGGCCGCACTGAGGGCGGCGGAGGACAGCAGGGTGGACTTGACCTCGTTGCGCCGGATGTTAGTGAACCGGATGGGCCGCTGGGTGTACTCCTCGGTGGACGCTTCGTCCTCGGGGTCGAGGCCGAAGGGCTTGAGCAGATAGATGCGGTCAACCGTATAACGCAGCCCGGGGTGCCAGTAGATGGCCTCCACAAGGCCCCGCGCGGCGGATGGAGTGATCATATCGTAGCTCACACGCTCGGTCTTCATTTCCGGACGAGTGAAGCAGGCATAGTCGCCCCATACTTCAATGAGCATGGACATCAGCATCGCCTCCTTTCCGGGTGAAGTTGAATTTTCAGACTAAGATGAATGTTAGCCATTGCAACCACCTCTTTCAAAAATTATTTCATTTGTTTAGTTCAAACGCGTTTGACATGTCTCCTTAACTTCAATATAGCACTTTGTAGAGGGCTTGTCAATAAAATGTGCAAAAAAATGTTGCGGACAGGTCGGTTCTGACCTATACTAGTTGTGTCGTTGGCGGTATTTATGCCGCCGATGCGGGTTGAAATATTTGATTAGTGTCAAATGCGTTGAGAGAGAAGCGGTAAGGCGGTGTATGCTTTGCCGCTTCTCTCTTTTTAGAAGTAAAGGCCGATGCCGGTCTCCACATCCATGGCAAGGCCGGTCTTTTCACTGTAGCAGCTGGTATCAGTGAGGATGGCCGATCCATCGGGCCTCAGTTCCAGCGCCCCGGCGGCGTCGAGCTTGTCGAACTGGTCCTTGTAACAGGAGACACTGTAAACGCCCAGCTTCCGCAGCAGCGTCCGGGTAACATGACCGCTGCGCAGCTGCTCACAGAGGGCCGCGCCCTCGCCGACGGGCAGATAGACCGTGCGGGCAGCGTTCTCGATGAGGCGGAATTCCTCCGCCACCTGTGCAAAGGGGAACTGGCAGCCCCGGATGCCCCGGAGAAAGGCATCCAGAATGCCGTGCTTGTCCACGGCGTCGGGGCCGCGCAGTTCGGAAAGCTCGTTGAAGTAGAGCTGAATGGCCCGGGGCGTGTCCAGTGTGTCCTGATGCCGGGCGGTGTAGTCCAGCGCGCTGACGTTCTGCCTGAGCATCTGGGGCGTGGAACACTCGTCCAGCCGGAACCGGTAGACGATGCTTTCCTCTGCGCTCCGCCGCCCCTCGCGGTTGCAGCGCCCGGCAGTCTGTAAGAGCGAGTCAAGACCGCACTGCTCCCGGTAAGCGACGGGAAAATCCACGTCCACGCCCGCCTCGATGAGAGAGGTGGACACCACCCGGCAGGGCAGACCCTCTTTCAGCCGCTGGCGGATGTCGTCCAGCTGACGGCGGCGGTCAGCGGCGCAGAGCAGGGTGGTCAGGCAGTAGCTGCCCTCGGCGGGCAGAGCAGCGTAGAGCTGCTGGGCCGTCTTGCGGCGGTTGACCACGCAGAGCACCTGCGGATGATTTGCCAGCCGGGAGGCGAATTCCTCCTGCGGCAGGGTGCCGAGGTCTTGCAGTGTGGTGCGCCGGAGCACTTCGTAGAGGCGGGCCGCGTCGGGCGTGATCTCCTGCGGGTGGAGTTCCGGCGCAAAGCGCCGGAACAGCGGCTCAAGGGCAGGCTGGGTGGCCGTGCAGAGGACAGCCGTGGAGTGGTAATGCTGGATGAGCTGGGCGATGGCGCTGACGCAGGGGGCAAGGTAGTCGCCCGGGAGGGTCTGCGCCTCGTCGAAGATGATGACGCTGTCGGCGATGTTGTGGAGCTTGCGGCAGCGGCTGCTGCGGTTGGCGTAGAGCGACTCGAAGAACTGCACCGCCGTCGTCACCACGACGGGGGCGTCCCAGTTTTCGCTGGCCAGCATCTGGCGGTACTGGGCGGGGGTCAGGTCGTCCTGCTCAACAGTCTTGTACTCGGCGTTGGAGAAGTCGGCCAGAACATTTTCTGCGCCCAGCAGGTCCGAGAAGACGGCGGCGGTCTGGTCGATGATGGACATATAAGGAATGACATAGATGACCCGCTTCATCTTCTGGGCGGCGGCGTGCTCCAGCGCAAAGGCGAGGGAGGCGAAGGTCTTGCCGCCGCCGGTGGGTACGGTGAGGGTGTAGAGCCCCTGCAGCCCGTGAGCGCCTTTCTCGAGACAGGCGCGGAGGACGGTGTTGCGCTGGACGCTGACGGGCGAGGGCGACTCGGCACTGAGATAGCGCTGCGCCTGTGCGGAAACGATGTCCCGCAGCGCGGCGATGTCCGTGCCGCTGCCCCGGGGTGCGGCCTTGCCGTCCATGAAGGTCTCGGTGTCGATGAAGTCGGCGTCCACGAGGCAGGAGTAGAGCATCCGGGTAAAGAACGCGAGGCTCAGCGGGTCGGCGCAGGCCCACGCGGGCGGCGTCGAGGCGGGGAGCGTTACTTCCTGCCAGCCGTCGTAGGGGGCTACTGGCTTCTTGCTCCGGCCAAACAGGGTGGCGTCGCCCGGGTCATCGGCGGGGCTCCCGCCGTCGGGCAGGCCGCTGTGGTGTCCGGCCACGGAAAAGGCGGCGTGGAGATGTTGGCGAACCCAGGCCTCCTGCGCCCCGGCGGTGGAGTGGTCCACCTTGGGGCCGCCTTTGAGCCGCAGCTGGAAGGCGTCGCTGTACTTCCCGACGTCGTGGAGCCACGCGGCAAATTCGGCCTCGCTCTGCGCCCCGAAGGGGGCTGCGAAGGAACCGGCCAGTCTGGCAGTGCCGGCGAGATGGTCGTAGACGGTCTGGCTGCGGGTTCCGTCCTCGCTGATGTGGGCAAGACGTGTGGAGTGCTCCATAAAATGACCTCCTGACTCTGATTTGCAATAAGGATACGCTTTTGAAAAAGCGGCTGTCAATAAAACGCGCTTTTCGACAAAAAATTCTGGGACTTTGCACAAAAAGCAGACGGAAAAATCTGCAATGTGCCAAAGAAGAAAGAAACGAGTTTTTCTTGTTTTTATGATAATGCAAATACTGTCCAATAAACTGGACTTTTGATTGTTTTTCAGGCAAAAATGAAAAGAGAGCTGCGTTTTCTGTACTGCGGGAGGAAGACCGCCCATCGGCAGAGAAAAAATGAAGATGTTGTGTACAACAACATCGCGTTAAGATGGAATTAAGGCAGGGTTAAGAAAACTGCAAGAAAAGTGCTGAGTTATTCCATCTGGGAATGGACTTTCGGGAAAATCAAGGCGAATATCCCCCTTTTCATTTGCTGAAATCTGTTGTATTATGAATAACAGATATGGAATCTGAGCAAAATGCGCCTGGATGAAGCGCAAACAGGAATGATAAAATAAAGGGCAATAGGGGGAGAGCTACGATGGACGAAAAAGATTACGAGCTGCTGCACGCACTGGACGAGACGCGCAACATCACCCACGCAGCGGACAAACTGTACATGACCCAGTCGGCACTGTCCAAGCGCATCAAGGCGCTGGAACAGGAGCTGGGGGTGGAGATCGTCCTGCGCTCGCGGCAGGGCATCCGCTTCACGCCGGCCGGTGAACAGGTGCTGCTCCACAGCGCTGCCGCCGCCCGCGAGATGGAAAAGATGCGCCGCCAGCTGGCCTCCATCCAGGGCGAAGCCTGCGGCACCCTGCGGGCCGGCATCTCGGTGAACTTCTCCTACTACCGCCTGCCCGAGGTGCTGACCGAGTACCACAAAGCCTACCCGAAGGTACGCCTCGACATCGCTACCGGCCACAGCCGGAACATTTATCAGCAGATGCTGGATTCTTCGCTGGACGTGGCAGTGCTGCGGGGCGAGTATCCGTGGGACGGTACCCAGTTCCTGCTCTCGCAGGAGAATATCTGCCTGATCTGCAGCGAGGAGAACAAGGACAGACCCATCTCCGATTACCTTTATATCGACCACAGCAGCGACGCCACCATCAGCGCCCAGATGGCCCGCTGGCGCTACGAGAACGGCGTGACCAACGATGTGGGCAATTTTGTGGTGGATAACATCATGGTCTGCCGTGAGATGGTGGAGCGGGGCCTTGGCTGGGCGCTGATGCCGGAAGTGGCGCTGGATAACTTCAAGGGCTATGTCAAGCCCTGCACCTTCGAGAACGGCGAGCCCTTTGTCCGGCGCACCTATATTTTCTGCCAGAGAGATGCAGCCGCCCTGCCGCAGGTGCAGCTCTTTATGGACATGCTCAAAAAGCACCGCTGAGAGGAGAAAAACATGGAAACGACTGTTTCGCTGGTCCAGATGCTGGATGCACGGGAGCGCCGGGTGCAGCACCAGCAGGAGCTGCTGGCCCGGTACCACAAGCCTCTCATCTGCTTTACCATGAATATCTGCGGCCCGATAAAGGATTCGCCCCTCATCCGGCGGGGCTTTGGGCGGGGGCGTCAGCTGCTGCGCCAGCAGTTTCTGCGGGCAAAGCTGACGCCGCTGTATCAGGACACCGTCCGGGAAGTGACCGGCTACGAGGCATTCTATGTGCTGGACGCCGACCCGCTGACCATCAAGAAATTTACCACCGACATCGAGGACGCCACCCCGCTGGGGCGGCTGTTCGACATGGACGTTATCCGTCCGGACGGCCTCAAAGTGGACAGAGAAGAGCTAAACCTCGAAGGCCGCCGCTGTCTTATCTGCGGCGGGCCTGCTAAGGTGTGCAGCAGCCGCCGCATCCATACCGTGGCCGAACTGCAGGAAAAGACGACGGAGATCTTGACCGAGGCCCGGGACGCGCAGGACATCGCCGACGCGGCCCGTCTGGCCGTCCGCGCCCTGCTCTACGAAGTGACCACCACCCCAAAGCCCGGCCTTGTGGACCGGCGCAACAGCGGAAGCCACAGGGACATGGATGTGTTCACTTTCATGGACAGCGCCGCGGCGCTCTATCCCTATTTTGAAGCCTGCGCCCGGACGGGCCGCGAGACGGCGGAACAGCCCGCGCCCGAGACCTTCGCGGCCCTGCGGCCTCTGGGTCGTGAGGCCGAGGGCGAGATGCTGGACGCCACCGGCGGCGTCAACACCCACAAGGGCGCGGTTTTTTCGGTGGGCATCGTCTGCGCGGCGCTGGGACGCCTCGACCGCTCCCTCTGGGCCGAAGCAGCCCGCGTTCTGTCGGAAGTATCCGCAATGACGGCGGGCCTGACCGAGAAGGATTTTGCAGGCGTCACTGCCGAGAACGCCGCCACCGTGGGCCAGAAGCTTTATATTCAGTACAGTATCACTGGTGTGCGCGGGCAGGTGGAAGCCGGACTTCCCACGGTGCTGAATGTCGGTCTGCCGGTGCTGGAAGCCGGCCTTGCCAGGGGTTACGACTTCGACCGCATCGGCGGCGGCGCACTGCTGGCCATCCTGGCCAACAGCACCGATACCAACATCATTGCCCGCTCGAGCAGGGAACGTCAGCTGGCCCTCACCGAAGAGCTGAAAGCCCTTCTCGCCCAGACACCTTACCCGGACAAAGATGCCCTTGCGGCGCTGGATGACCGGTTCATTGCGGAAAATCTCTCGCCCGGCGGCAGTGCCGACCTGCTGGCGCTGACCTGGCTGCTCCATTTTGTTACTACTGAGGGGAATATCGATGAGTGAATATACCATTTCGCAGGTCTATCCGACCGATAAAACCGTTCTGGCCCAAATCGACACACTGCTGGGTCAGGAGGGCATCCGCCGCGACGGCAATCTGGACTACATCTGCGCCATGTTCGACGAGGAATACAACGTCATCGGCACCGGCAGCTGCTTCGGCAACACCCTGCGGTGCTTCGCCGTCAGCAGCGCCCATCAGGGCGAGGGTCTGCTGAACCAGATCATCACCCATCTCATCGAGGTGCAGTGCGCGCGGGGGAATATGCACCTGTTTCTCTACACCAAGGTGAAAAGCTCCAGGTTTTTCGGCGACCTCGGCTTCTACGAGATCGCCCGGGTGGAGGATACCCTTGTCTTCATGGAGAACCGCCGCGACGGTTTCGGGGCCTATCTGCGCGATCTGGAAAAGACCAGGACCGGGGGCAAAAGTGCGGCCCTCGTCATGAACGCGAACCCTTTTACCCTCGGTCATCAGTATCTTGTGGAAAAAGCCGCTGCCGCCTGCGACACGCTCCACCTGTTCGTGGTCAGTGAGGACGCCAGCCTCGTGCCTTTCGCCGTGCGCAGGAAGCTGGTGGAGGCGGGCGTGGCCCATCTGCCGAATGTGGTGCTCCACGACAGCGGCCCCTACATCATCTCGAATGCCACCTTCCCCAGCTACTTCCTGAAGGATGAGGCAGCTGTCATCGACGGCCACGCCCGGCTGGACCTCGCCGTCTTTACGAAAATCGCGGCGGCGCTGAACATCACGGCCCGCTATGTGGGCGAGGAGCCTGCCAGTCAGGTGACGGGGCTTTACAACCAGATCATGTGCGAGCAGCTGCCCAAAGCGGGTATCGAGTGTGTCGTTGTACCCCGCAAAGAAGCAAACGGCAAGGCCATCAGTGCTTCCACCGTCCGCCAGTGCCTGCAGAGCGGCGACTGGGATACCCTCGAAACGCTGCTGCCCAAGACCAGCCTCGACTATTTCCGCAGCCCGGAGGCAGAGCCGGTGCTGGCGCGCATCCGCAATGCGGGCAATGTCGTGCATTACTGAGAAGAACTTCCTCTCTCTTTGTGGTCATGACAACGAAAAGCGCAAACCGAAAAAAGCAGACGCTGCACAAAGCGTCTGCTTTTTTTGGTATCATTCAGTTTGTGGTCTGGGTGGCGGACTGTATCATCTTCCAGACAGACTCGATGCTCTGGCGTATCTGAGCCAGCGTGGCGATGTCCTCGTCACTCATCCGGGAAGCCGGGGGAGAGAGCACCGTCTTGGCAGAGGTCACCGTGCCGGTGAGCTGGATGTGGACGTTGTGGTCCGGGATGGTCAGCAGCACATGGATGGGCGTGGTCTTCGAGAAGAGAGCGTCCGTCGAAAAGCCGAGCACGAGGGTCGTGCCGTCGGCTGCGGCGGGGAACTGATAGTAGCGGTAGCCGTCTCGCGCGGCGGAAGGAGAGACTTTTTTCAGCCCCTTGAGCGAGAGGGTGAAGCCGGAAAGCTCCTGAAGCTCGACCTTGTTCGTCTCGACGCCCAGTACGGCGGCAGCCTGCGTCTGGGAGATGTAATCTCCGAGGCTCCACTCGGGCAGAAGAACGCTTGCGAGGGAGAGTTTATCGGTGACAGCCTGACGCAGAACAGTGTAGAGCTGCCCGATGTCGAAGAGCGTCTCTTCCGAGTCGATATAGACCCGGGTGAAGGGGGACGTCTTGACGGAGTCGTCTTCGTTGAGCTGGTAGAAGGAAAGCTGCAGCTTTCCGGGCGCATACTGGCCGCTGACGCTGCCGCTGGAAGCGTTCACCCGCTCGAGGATGTTCAGCAGCGGCGGCTTATCCGGGCTGTTGGGCGCTATCTCATACCGGAAGGTGAAGGATGCACCGGTTTGCAGAGCCGAGATTTTGCTGTGCAGCTGGAAAAAGACCACGCCCACAGCGGCCACTACAGCCACCAGCACGACCGCTAAAGCAACAAACAGCGGATTGACACGTTTTTTTGGAGATGCCATCTGCAAGACCTCCTGTCATAGACTCTATGATTATAGCATACGAGCAGGCAGACAAAATGTCAAGCCGGAACTTGACGTTATCAGACGGTCAGCGTATACTGTCTGGTACGTCTTGTATAAGGTAAAGGGAGGAAGAGATGAAAATAGCGATACTTGGTACCAGCGGCAGCGGGAAATCCACGCTGGCAAAGCGCCTGGGAGAGAGATACGGCCTGCCGGTGCTCCATATGGATACCGTGCATTTCCTGCCCGGCTGGGTGGAGCGGCCCTTCGCCGAGGAAGAAGCCATTGTCCGGCAGTTTCTCGACGAGAACGCAGGCGGCTGGGTCATCGACGGCAATTATACAAAGACCTGCTATGCCCGGCGGCTGAAAGAAGCGGATAAAATCATCGTGCTCTGGTTTTCGCCGCTGGTCTGCCTTTGGCGGGCGATACGGCGCTGGCAGCAGAACAAAGGCCGTGTGAGGGAGTCGTCTGCGCCCGGGTGCGAAGAGAAGATAGATGCCGAATTTGTCCGCTGGATCCTCCACGATGGGCGTACAAAGCAAAAGTGGGCGAAGATGGAGAGGATCGGGGAAAAGTACCCGGAGAACTATATATTGATTCGGAACCAGCGGGAGCTGGATGGGTTCTTGAAGGAACTTTGAAATGGTTCGCGCGCCTGTGCGCGGGGTAGAGCGCGGTTATGCGAGGCTAAGTTCTCTTT
>ENA-OQKY01000914-OQKY01000914.1-human-gut-metagenome-genome-assembly--contig:-NODE-914-length-21878-cov-8.658361_pt1 | contig 21878 bp, 20 predicted proteins | sample MGYA00242652_ERZ504805 | MGnify/ENA primary metagenome ERZ504805 (study PRJEB26092, sample SAMD00036400) | human gut metagenome | host: Homo sapiens | study: EMG produced TPA metagenomics assembly of... | reverse complement strand
GTTATGTTCGGTTTGCGGATACCAAAATACAGAGATAAAAGATTTATCAATAAGAGAATGGTCGTGTCCTGTTTGTGGTGCAAAACATGATAGAGACATTAACGCTGCAAAAAATATACTGGCGGAGAGATTACGACAAATAGCATAAGAAGAATAACTATATAGGGCAGGGACTGCCCGAATTTACGCCTGTGGAGATAGTAGGGAGCAAAACATCCAGTGGATGTTTGTTCTGCTCCGACCGAAGTGGAACGTAGAAACGAGGTCTGTGAAGCAGGAAGCCCATTGGCTTTAGACAATGGGTAGTTCACTTTACTATACAATAGAAATAATTTTGCGGCTGTTGAATGCTGGACATAATTCAGAAGTAATTTTAATGCTTTTGACTAATGTCTGGAAACAGTTTTTATCAATATCTGCGAAACTCTCATTATTCCAGAATGAGAGTTTCACTACAATTTTTTTTGACAGGAGCAAGGGAATGAATAGAATTTTGAGCAGACAGGCGTTCTTTGCGGATGGGACTCCTTTTTATCGGTTATATACATCTGACGGCACCGGTTACGGTGTCAGGCTGCGCTTTCGGACGGCGAAGGATAATGCAGAACTGGTAACGGTTGTGACGGACAGCATGAAAGCAGATATGCATAAATGTTTTACGGAAGGTCGGTTTGATTATTATGAAGTGATGCTTCATTATCCGGAGTGCGGCACGAATTATTATTTTACAGTTACCGGAGCGGAAACTGACGAAGGCAAAAGGACAGCTGTGTACAATAAACGCGGTGTGATGGACGGTGTGCAGGAGTATTATAACTTCAATTTCTATCCGGAGTTAAAGACGCCAGACTGGGCGAAAGGTGCCGTTTTTTATCAGATTTTTACAGATCGGTTCTGTAACGGAGATCCGACAAATGATGTGCTGGATCGGGAGTATAGCTATGTGAAGCTGCATTCAGAGCAGGAGAAGGACTGGCAGGCTTATCCACATGACATGGATGTCTGTCACTTCTATGGCGGCGATCTTCAGGGAATTATGCACAAGCTGGATTATCTGCAGGATCTGGGGATTGAAGTTCTTTACCTGAATCCAATTTTTGTTTCACCATCCAATCATAAATATGACATTCAGGATTATGATTATATTGATCCACATTTTGGCAGAATTGTTGATGATGCAGGAGAAGTACTGGAGAAAAGCGATATGGACAATTGTCATGCCAGCCGCTATATCCGTCGTGTAACCAATAAGAAGAATCTGGAAGCCAGCAACGAACTTTTTGTTCAGTTTGTAGAGGAAGTACATCGCAGAGGCATGAAAGTGATTCTGGACGGTGTGTTCAATCACTGCGGTTCTTTCAATAAATGGATGGACAGAGAGCGGATTTATGAAGGACAGGAGGGCTATGCGCCGGGGGCATATGTGGATGAGAAGAGCCCTTATCGCAGCTTTTTCAAATTTCATTCAGAAAAATGGCCGTATAATAAGGATTATGATGGCTGGTGGGGGCATGATACACTGCCGAAGCTGAATTATGAAGAATCTGAAAGTTTGTGTGAATATATTCTGAGAATCGGACAGAAGTGGGTGTCACCGCCTTACAATGTGGATGGCTGGCGTTTGGATGTGGCGGCGGATCTCGGTTATTCTCCGGAGTATAATCATTTATTCTGGAAACGTTTCCGAAAAGCAGTCAAAGAAGCAAATCCGAATGCCTTGATTCTGGCTGAAAATTATACAGATCCAGCTTCATGGCTTGAAGGGGATGAATGGGATACCGTGATGAACTATGAGGCATTTATGGAGCCGATTACATGGTTCCTGACCGGTGTGGAAAAACACAGTGATGAGAGAAGAGATGATCTGCTGTGCAATCCGGAGACATTTGAAGGTGCTATGAGTCATCATATGTCACGCTTTGAGTATGATTCTCTCTATGTGGCCATGAATGAGTTGTCCAATCACGATCATTCAAGATTCCTTACAAGAACCAATGGACAGGTTGGAAGAATTCAGAGCAAAGGGGCAAAGGCAGCTGAAGAAGGCATTCATGATGCTGTTATGCGGGAGGCTGTGATCATGCAGATGACGTGGCCGGGAGCACCGACTGTTTATTATGGGGATGAGGCCGGTGTCTGCGGATGGACGGATCCGGACAATAGAAGAACTTATCCGTGGGGTCATGAAGATAAGCAGATGCTGCAATTCCACAAAGAAGCCATTCGAATCCACAAAAGCAGCACGGCACTGCGTACCGGTTCCTACAAAATGCTTTATACAGCATGGGGAATATTGGGCTATGGCCGTTTTGATAAGAATGAGCGGTATGCAGTCATTGTCAATAATACACAGGAGACAGTGAATGTGGCAGTGCCGGTTTGGCAGATTGGTGTGGCAGATGGAAGCCGCATGGAACAGCAGCTGATGAGTGTGGCAGAGTCGTTTACAAAGGTGCCGGATATTTATGTTGTAACAGATGGCTATTTGATGGTAGCGATGCCGAGGACATCGGCTGTTATCCTGAAGGATATCGGATAACGGATAAGCAATATGTCGGATGGAAGGATAGTTGTATAGCTATTTTGACGCGGTACGGATATACAGTGAAATTTTAGGGGTTGAATTTTAAAATTAAATATGATATCATGGATAGCGGTCAGAAATGACTTATGGATGGATTCCCGAGTGGCCAAAGGGGACAGACTGTAAATCTGCTGCGACACGCTTCGGTGGTTCGAATCCACCTCCATCCATGATTTTGTAGACGCCATGTATTTGAGTCATCAGGTACGTGGCGTTTTTGTTTTTCGGGAAATACTTGCATCTGCCTATTGATTATTTTTTGGATAAAAGATATACTGGTATTTAATAATACGCATGCGAACTATTTAAAGAAGAATCAGGAGGGCATATCATGCAATATGAAGGAACTGTTTACAGACCACCGAGTGAGGCACGCAGTCTGATTGTGCAGGTAACTGTGGGCTGCGCCCACAACACCTGTACATTCTGCACGATGTATAAAGACAAGAAATTTAAGATCAGACCCCTTGCAGATATACTGGCGGATTTTGATGAGGCTGCGATGATGTATGGCGGCCATATTCGCAGGATTTTTCTGGCAGACGGTGATGCATTGATTGTGAAAACGGAAATGCTGATACAGATTCTGACGTATATCTGGGAGAAATTCCCGAATCTGGAGCGAGTGACTGCTTACGGAACGACGCAGGATATTCTTCATAAGTCTGAGGAAGAACTGATGCAGTTGAAGGCTGCAGGCCTTGATATGGTTTATATGGGAATTGAGTCCGGTGATCCGCAGGTTTTAAAAGATGTGAAAAAGGGTGTGACAAGGGAAGAGATGATCGAAGCAGGCAGGAAGCTGAAAAGATGCGGTATTCTCTGTTCGGCCACATTGATTTCCGGCCTTGGCGGACGGCAGCGGCTGAGAGAACACGCCATTGCATCGGCTTCCCTGATCAGTGCGATCAAGCCGGATTATGTCGGATTTCTGACATTGATGATCGATCCACAGGCACCGGTATATTCGAAGATTGTTTCCGGGGAGCTGGAACTTCTCAATCCGGAGGATGTGGTGGAAGAGATGAAATTGTTTCTTCAGAATGTGGATTCTGAGGGTACGGTTTTCAGGTCCAATCATGCATCGAATTATGTTATCCTGAAAGGAACATTGAATGAGGATATTCCGTCTATGCTGGCGTATCTGCGGCAGGTAGAAGAGCAGGGCAAATACAGAGAAGAACGTTGGAGAAGATTTTAAAATAAAGGCGCTTACTCGGATACTGGCAGATTTTGCTGCCGGTGTCTGAATAAGCGCCTTTTGGTATCAGCATGGCACCATTTCGTTTGACCATGACAATAACCGGCTGACTGGAGATGTCCAGTTCACGGATTGGAAGACAAAAATATCAGAAAATTAAAATATTTACACAAAATATATTGACAAATGCGAAAATGATGCTATAATTAAAGCATAAAAAGAAAGTAACAGAAGAAATTAACAAATAACTCACAAGAGCAGAAAGGACTGATTCCAAAATTCTAAGTAGCTTTATACCAAGTGTCTAAAAGTGAAGAAGGAGGTACGGACCACTAGAAAGTTTATTTTAATTTTTTAAACCGAAACTGAAGAAAGGAGTATAGTCCAATGTACTGTACAGAAGAACACCAGTGAAGGGTCATCTGATGATTATATATAACGTCGGATGGCTCTTTTTTTGCATTTCCGGGGGTGGCGGTGAACAGTTTTCACTTTTTAGTATTGCGCATTTGCTTCGGGTAATATATACTGAACCAATGAAGAGAGGTTTTAGTTATGTCAAAAAGATGCGCTTTTTCGGGTCACAGACCTTTTTATTTTCCATGGAAAGAGAATGAGTCTGATCCGGCCTGTATACGTTTGAAAGCAGCCCTGGAAGCTGAAATCGACAAGGCTGTAGCGGATGGATTCTTTTATTTTATTGTCGGCGGCGCTGACGGTGTTGACACATGGGCTGCTGAGATTGTATTGGAGAAAAAGAAAACGAATCCGGAGATTAACTTGGAGCTTGCGAAGCCCTTTGCGGATTATAACAAACATTTGCAGAATGATTATGGTCGGAGACTTCGGGCTATTGAGACAGCTGCGGATCGTGTGACGGTTGTATCAGATGGTGTGGATGAAGCAGCAGATTATATTTTGCGGGACTGCTATATGGTGGATGCCAGTGAGCGGATGATCATTGTCTATGACGATGACAGCCAAGGACCAAGCGGTACGAAGGATGCGCTGCTTTATGCGAGATCCAGCGGTGTGGAGATCCGTCAGATTCAATGGATGCATTTATAAGAAAGAAGAGGTAATTTGTTGAAAGAAGAATTTAAAAAATATCTGGCAATGATACTGGCCGTATTCTGTACAGCGGCATTGAGCATTCTGTTCTTCTTTGTATTATTCAGAATGGATGCGCTGCGAAGTCTGATTGGCAGGATACTGAATATACTGATGCCGTTTATATATGGTACAGGCATTGCCTATGTTCTGAAGCCGCTGTGTAATACCTACGAGCGTTTTTTGAGCAAACACTGGCATCCGAAGCGGCAGAAGCTGATCGGTACAGTGAGTGTGATCGGAAGTATTGTGACAGGTCTGGTGATCATCTATGCAGTCCTGGCTATGCTGCTTCCGCAGTTGGCATTGAGTGTGGCAAGGATCGCACGGTCACTGCCGGAGATGATCGAGAGTATCAGTCATATGGTGGATCATCTGTTTGAAGGCAATGAAGTAATCCAGAATTATATTATGCAGTTGTCGGATGCAGGCACAGAGTCTCTTTCAGGATGGTTAAAGGAGAGTATTCTTCCGTATATGAATATGATCCTCACCGGTTTATCTGACAGTATGATCAATGTGGCAGGAATTTTTATGAATCTGTTCATTGGTCTGGTGGTGGCCATTTATCTTTTGTATGGACGCAGAAAATTCAGAAAGCAGGGCAAACTGTTGTTGTACAGTCTGTTTAAGGAGCGTTGGGCAGATAAGATTGTCGAAGAGATACGTTTTGCGGACAGAGTCTTTTCTGGATTTATTGGCGGTAAGCTGTTGGATTCAGCTATTATCGGTGGTATTTGTTATATTGGAATGATGATCATGGGGCTGCCTTATGCGATCCTTATCAGTGTCATTGTCGGTGTGACGAATATCATACCGTTTTTCGGACCATACATCGGCGCTATTCCATCGGCAATCATTTTGCTGACGGTCAGTCCGATGTCCTGTCTGATGTTTGTTATTTTTATTATGATTTTGCAGCAGGTGGACGGCAATATCATCGGGCCGAAGATTCTTGGAAGCAGTACGGGATTATCTGGTATCTGGGTGCTTTTCTCTATTCTGCTTTTCGGTGGATTATTCGGTTTTGTCGGTATGATCATTGGCGTACCCGTTTTTGCGGTTATTTATGATTTGATCAGACAGCTGATCATCAGAGGCCTGGAGCTTCGAAGCAAGTCAAAGATGTTTGATGATTATCAGCAGGAATATCCGCGCAAAGAATAAAAGCAAAATATTGAAGGAGTGATAGAGGTGTTGAAGAACTGGAAAGTACAGGAGATTGGCGGTGCAGTGGCTCTGCTGATCTGCGGGCTTGTTTTATTGTTGATGCCGGAGCTGACGCTGGTCACGATTGCCAATGTGATCGGTATTCTGGTGATTATTATTGGTGCGTTTTTCCTGATCGGTTATTTTCTGAGGAAGGAACTGGCAGCGGGCAATAATGATCTGATCAAAGGAATGGTGATTGTCTGCATCGGTATTTTTATTTGTGTGAAATCGGAACTTGTGGTTTCTGTTTTGCCCGTTGTTCTGGGAATCGGTGTTGTCCTCAGCGGTATTCTGAAGCTGCAGCATGCTTTTGATCTGAAACGAATGGGATTTGATACATGGGTGCGGATCGGTCTGACAGCAGCAGTGAATATTTTTATCGGTTTAATTGTCATACTGAATCCGTTTTCAACCGTGGCATGGCTGATGCGTCTTGTGGGCATCGGATTCCTTTTCAGCGGTGTGACAGATCTCATTACAACCGTTTATGTTTCTAAAAAAGCGTCTGAATATTATGTGGATGGTAAAGCTGAAGAGATGGATGAGGAAATAAAATGACACTGCAGCAGTTAAAATATGTCATTGCTATTGCCGAGAAAGGGAGTATTAATGAGGCGGCAAAGGTGCTGTATATTTCACAGCCCAGCCTGACCAATGCCATGCATGATCTGGAGAATGATCTGGGAATTCAGCTGTTTATCCGCAATAATAAAGGCATCCGTGTGACAAATAAAGGAGAAGAATTTCTCAGGTATGCAAGGCAGGTCATTGAGCAGGTAGTACTGCTTGAGGACAAGTACCTCAATAAGGAGCCGGAAAAACAGTATTTTCATATATCTGCCCAACATTATAACTTTGCGGTCAGGGCATTTATTGATCTGGTGCAGGAATATGGGCCGGATGAGTATGATCTGGCACTTTCGGAGAAGAAGACATATGACATTATAGAGGATGTCAAAAATGGTCGAAGTGAGTTGGGAATCCTGTATCTGGCAGATTTCAACAAGAAGGTCATTATGCGGACTTTGAAGGAATATAATCTGACTTTTACGGAGATGTATACAACGAAGCCCTACATTTTTATTTCAGCGAGACATCCCCTGGCAGATCGGGATCTGATCCGGATGGAGGATCTGGAACCTTATCCGTATATTTATTTTGAACAGGGCGAGAGCAATTCTTTTTATTTTGCGGAAGAGGTCCTCAGTACATTTCAGCATAAGAAGTCCATTCGTGTGACGGACAGGGCAACATGTTTTAACCTGATTCTCGGCCTGAACGGCTATACACCGAGTGCAGGTATTTATATTGAAGAATTGGGCGGCGGGGATCTGATCTGTAAGCCGTTGGCGCTGGATGAGACGATCCATATCGGGGCGATCGCAATGAAAGATTCAGTCCGGAGCGAGATCGGCCGTAAATACCTCGAATTTTTAAAAAAATATCTGATCGAATAACGGCAGATGTTGTTGTCGTAATAATAGGAGCTTGTTATAGCTGATGACTATAGCAAGTTATATTTTTTGGGAATTATGCAAATTTTGGAAAATGGTATAATATAAGAACAGCATGTGATGAATTACTCACCGCCCGGACTGACATTCCCTCAATACAGTTAATTTTTATTAACTTTGTCAGGCCGGGCTTTCTGTTGCAAAGCGGTGTAAAGATATCACGGAATTGGGGAGAGAGGATTGCAGATATGAATTTGATGGCATTTAAGAGAGGGCTGAGAGATGGCATTGCGATTGCAATTGGTTATTTTTCAGTCTCTTTTTCATTTGGCCTGACAGCGGTTGCTTCAGGCATCAGCTGGTGGGAAGCCGTGTTGATCTCGCTGACGAACCTGACATCATCCGGACAGTTTGCGGGTATCGGGATTATAGCGGCATCAGGGTCCTATGTTGAAATGATGGTGACGGAACTGGTCATCAATATGCGGTATGCGCTGATGAGTATTTCTTTGTCACAGAAGCTGGATCCGACATTTAAGCGGTGGCAGCAGCTGATCCTGGGTCACTGCAATACGGACGAGATTTTTGCGGTGGCTATGAGCCGGAATAAGACTGTAACACCTGCGTATATGACCGGTCTGGCCGTTCTTCCGTATATCGGATGGACAGGCGGTACCCTTGTAGGGGCTATCTGCGGCAATATTTTGCCGACAACTCTCAGCAACGCATTGGGTATTATGATCTACGGCATGTTCCTGGCGATTATTATTCCTGCTATGCGGAAGGAACATCCGATTTTTGTGGTTGTATGCGTGGCGGTACTGCTGAGCTGCATCATCCATTTTGTGCCGGCATTTTCATTCATTACAGACGGATTTTCAATTATTATCTGTGCGGTGGCAGCATCCGCGGCAGGCGCGCTGCTTTATCCGGTGGCAGAAGAAGAGGAGATCGAACATGCAGCATAATTACTGGATTTATCTTTTTATCATGTTTGCGGTGACATATCTTGTGCGTGTCCTGCCGCTGGTCGTTTTTAAGAAGAAGATTATCAATCGTTTTGTACGGTCATTTCTGACCTATATTCCATATGCAGTGCTTGCAGCGATGACTTTCCCGGCTGTGTTTTTTGCAGTGGACTGTATCCCGGCAGCGGCAGCCGGTGTAGCAGCCGGTGTGATTGCGGCACTTGCGGGAGGCAGTCTGTTTACCGTTGCCATTTCTGCCAGCGCAGTGGTTTATGTCCTTTTACTTATTCTTTAAATCGTATTCAAAAACAGCTGAATTTTATACTTTTTTGTAAAATTCAGCTGTTTTTCCTGTAATTATTATGGTATTATTTTCCTATGTACATTATGACAGGAGGAGAAAGAATGAAAAAGCTTGTTGCAGTGACAACAACTATTTTGATTATTCTGATTGCTGTACTGGGCATCTTCATGATTAAGGGGCATGGGTCTGACAGCAGTACGGCGAAATCGACACTATCGGATCTGAAAGAGAGTCTGTCTGATAAAAAGGAAGATACAAAGGCAGCGGAGGCATCCAAAGACAGTGATGCGGACTGGGTGTATGATGGTGAGCTGCTTCACATGAATAAACAGATGAAGACCATTACCTATGAAGGCAGAGATTTTAAGGTCAAGTTTACCAATCCGTTTTATGAAAAAGGCAGTGACAACTACATCAGTGTCATTTTTTATGATAAGACGCATGGATATCTGCTGAAGTCTCTGGGAGAAGGCACGGACAGTGCATTTTATGAAGCCTATAAAACAGAAGATGGCTGTGAGACATGGAATAAATGTACCGCAGATGTATGGTTTGACTTAAATGGCAGCAATCATTTGGAGATGATCAGTGAGAATGAGATCGTCTATGTATGTTCAGTGGTCAATGAGAATCTCGGTACCAATGAGACGACCATCAGCTACAGTGCAGACGGCGGTGATTCATGGCAGGCATTTAAGAGCAATTCCGGCGGTGACAGTGAAGCAATCAAGGCTATCATTGACAAGATGACACTGGAGCAGAAGGTGGCACAGTTATTTGTTGTTTCTCCGGAGACGCTGACCGGTGTGGATTCCGTACAGTATGCGGGCGATATGACCTATCAGGCTTTACAGGATTATTCGGTGGGCGGTATTGTGTTTGAGAAGGATAATATTGATTCTTCAAGCCAGTTCAGTACGATGACAGATAATCTGCAGTCTTACAGTGAAGACATATCCGGCCTTCCGCTTTTCCTGGCAGCAGCCGAAGAGGGCGGAAGCGCATCTGTTCTCGGCAATAATGACAATCTGGATGAATACTATGAGAACAGCTACAGTGATGACGACAGTGACTATTCGTCATCATCAGCAAATTCGGTACATAGCGGTGCACCGTCCATGTCTGAAATCGGACGCAAGAATGACAGTACCAATGCCTATGAAGCAGGCAAGTCCATCGGCAGTCTGATGTCAGCATATGGATTGAATCTTGATCTGGCACCGGTTGCGGATGTTTTATCCGGCAACAGTACCGGCATCGGCGATCGTACATTTGGCACAGATGCCCAGACGGTTTCCGATATGGCATCGGAAGTTATAAGAGGTATCCAGGAGGAAGATGTGAATGCGGCTATGAAGTATTTCCCGGGATACGGCGCAGCATCTTCGAACATGTCCGGTTTTCCGGTGATTAACAGTTCACTGGATGAGCTGAAGAAGAAGGAATTCCTGCCATACAGCAATGCCATTGCACAGGGATTGGATTTTATTATGGTGGGACATATTTCTGTGCCGAATGTGACAGGTGATGATACACCGGCTTCGTTGTCTGAGAAGATGATCAGCGAGGTCCTTCGCCAGGATCTTGGATTTAAGGGAATTGTTATAACAGATTATCTGAACGACAGGACCATAGTGAAGAACTACAGTGCAGCGGATGCAGCGGTGAAGGCTATTCAGGCAGGGGCTGATCTTCTGCTTGAACCGGATGATTTGGATGCAGCCTACGAAGGCGTACTCAAGGCAGTTAAGAAAGGTGATATCACAGAGGATCGTCTGGATGAATCCATTTACCGAATTCTCAGAGTGAAGCTTTCCATGCAGGATGAATCCTCAGATACGACAGAGTCAGAGAGCGTCAGTGACTATTAGATACAGGGCAAAGTATAAACTTCTTCTAAAATAATGCCCGTATTCCTGTTAAAGACTTGACGTTTTCGGGAATCTGCTGTATATTCGATACACAGACAGGACAGATGGATGGCTTTTCCATTTGTCAGTAAGATATATTAGGAGGAGTATATGAGAAGACATACCAGAATCATGTTATTTATGCTGCTGGTAATGCTCTTGGCTTTGACAGGGTGTGAGAAGACATATACCGGCAATGCAGATACGCAGACCTCATCCGATTCAGAAGAATTGACAGAGACTGTACAGGAGACGGAGACGAATCCGGAAACTGTGCGTGAAAGTGTGGAATCAGATAAAGTCACAGAAGGCAGCACACAGAACAAGAAAGTGTTTGAGAGCAGCCTGGGTTACAGTGTGATTTATGATGACACCGTATTTGAATATAATCGCACAGGAGATTATGATGAAATCGGTCTGAGAGGACAGACATTTTCTTCCAAGCCGGTTTTCTTCGCGGCCATGAAGATCAAGAATGAAGACATCCGGACGGTGATGGATCAGATTTTCAACAATTCTGCACAGCAGACAACCATCGGAATCAAGGCTTACAGCGCAATTTGCCAGCCGACAACGGAAGAAGTGGATGGCGGCAAGAATCTTAAGTATCATAATCAGTATCTGGTGGAGCTGGCCAATGGTGATGCATTGCTCTTTGAAGTCCAGTGGTTTGAAGAGAACAAGAATTTCAAAGAGACAGAAGCGAAGGAAGAGCGTGAAGATGCTGCCGAGACTGAGAGTGTTCGGGAGACGGAAGAAACAGTCAAGGATACAGAGACAGCAGCTGAAAGCAGCAAAGAAGTTGTCACTGAGAGTGCCAGCAAGAAGCTGTCAGAGATGTTGGATTCTATTGAGATTGAGGTGCCGGTTAAAGGCGAGGAGCCTGCGGAGGCATTGGAGTCGGTTCATGAATCCGGGACAGAGACTCAGCAGACTGAAGAAACAGCGAAATAACATAGACTTATACATTTGATGTATAGCCGGAAGATATAAATGTATTGACACAGCGTATGATTTCCAGTAATATATTTATGAAGCAGCGTATATGAAGTACGCATACGAATAAAGTGTATCATACGAATAATTATTCAGTATATTTATTTTAACAGATATATGCACAGGCAGTGCATGATAGTGGAGTATGAAGCTCCTGTCCTTTTGGACAGGAGCTTTTTGCGTTTGTAAATACAACTTTATTTAATTTTATGCAGAGGGGTAATTGAAGGGAAAGTCGATGAAGAAGGATGAATTATTAAAGAATATTGAAAAGTATTGGACAAATCGTGCAGAAGGCTATTCACAGGTGAATCTTGAAGAACTGGCAGGTGAAAAATGGCCGGTCTGGTTGTCGGTCATTGAAGAACATATGCCAAAAGTGGAAAGAAAAGGGATAAGAATTCTGGATATAGGAACAGGACCAGGTTTTTTTTCAATTATCTTATCAAGAGCCGGCTATCAGGTGACAGCTATTGATTATACAGAAGAAATGCTGAAAAAAGCAAAGAATAATGCCGGTATCCTGGCAGATAAAATCGAATGGTATCAGATGGATGCACAGGCGCTTCGGTTCGCTGATAATACATTTGATATGATTGTCAGTCGAAATGTAACATGGAATCTGGAACATCCGGATAGGGCATACTATGAATGGATGCGTGTTTTGAAGCCTGGCGGCGTTCTTTTGAATTTTGATGCCAATTGGTATCATCATTTATTTGATGAAGAGAAAAGAGCTGCATATGAGGCGGATCGCAATAAGGTCAGCAGTCTTGGAATGCATGATGACTATACGTGTACGGACATTGAAGCAATGGAGGCAATTGCACGTCAGGTGCCGCTTAGTCACATTCAGCGTCCGGAATGGGATCGTCAGATTCTTAAACAATTAAATGGTATACAGATACAGCTGGATGAAAAGGTGTGGCAGCGTGTCTGGTGTGAGGCTGAAAAAGTGAATAATGGTTCTACACCGATGTTTATGGTTGCGTGTACAAAAGCACCGGTACAGCAGACAGAGCGGCTGAGACTTCAGGCTGCGATGGCATAGATAGAGGAGAAAGGTTTTGGCAAATTTATGAAATATTTGATAAAAAAGGCGGGAGGCTTTTGCCTGTTGATCATAGGCATTACATTTTTATCGTTTCTCCTGTCTTATCTGTCTCCGGGAGATCCGGCACAGATACTATTGAATAATCAGGGGGTAAAAGCCAGTGAGGAAGCACTGCAGTCCACCCGGCATGAGCTGGGACTTGACCGACCGATGATTGTTCAGTATGGTGATTGGCTGATGGACTTATGCAAGGGTGATATGGGCACTTCTTATAAGTCCAATCGGCCGGTATTAAGTGAAATGACAGCAAAGATTCCGGGAACACTTATTCTGACAGTGACAGCACTTGGGGTTACAATGCTGCTTTCTATTCCTTTAGGTACTTGGTGTGCGTGGCATGCAGGCGGCAAAGCAGATCGCCTGATTCAGATGGTGACTTATCTATTTGCTTCGCTTCCGTCTTTTTTTCTGGCACTTTTACTGATGTATTTTTTGTCCTTAAAGATAAAATTATTTCCGGTGATCGGAAGTCTTAGTCTGAAAGGACTTGTTATGCCGGTTTTGACGTTGGCATTGACCTTGTCAGCCTGGTATATACGTCAGGTGCGAGCCATTATCAGAAAAGAAATGCAGGGATCCTATATAGATGGCCTCAGGGCAAGAGGTATGTCTGAACGGCAGATTTTATTTGGACACGTACTGCGTAATTGCAGAGGCCCATTAGTGACTTTGATCGGGATATCTTTTGGCAGTATGCTTGGTGGTACAACAATTGTGGAGAGTATTTTTTCATGGCCGGGAGTCGGAAAATTGGCAGTAGATGCGATTACAGCCAGAGACTATCCGGTGATACAGAGTTATGTTGTCTGGATGGCAGTTATTTATCTGAGTATCAATTATCTGATTGAATTTCTGTATCCTTTGCTGGATCCGAGGACAGGCAGGAGGAGACAGAAATGAAAAAGAAAAAAATGATCAAGTTCAGACTGATAATTCTGATGGTACTTTGTGCAGGCCTTTTGCTGGGCGCATGGATCGTGCGGGGGCATTTGATTCATGAACCATTTCGTACCAATGTGCGTCAGGCTTTTCAGGCACCCTGCAGAGAGTATATCTTTGGGACAGATAATCTGGGAAGGTGTGTTGCCTGCAGAATTCTTTATGGCGCATCGACATCCCTTTATGCGGCTGTTCTTGCCGTTCTTGCTGTATTTATTATCGGAACGGCAGTTGGTGTTACAGCAGCATATGCCGGTGGTATTGTGGATAGGATATTAATGAAGATTACATTGGTTTTTCAGGCTTTTCCGAATTTTATTCTGGCAGTTGCAGTAGCCGGAATGCTGGGAACAGGCTTAAAAAATAGTGTGCTGGCGCTGGGGGCTGTTTATTGGATCACTTATGCAAAACTGTCCCGAAGCCTGGTTTTGTCAATCAGAGATTCTGAGTATATAAGGGCAGCAAAAATATGCGGTGCAGGACCGACGGCAATTATTTTTAAATATATACTGCCGAATATGGTTTCACCGCTTATTGTGACGGCTGCTCTGGATGTCAGCAGTTTTATACTGAGTATGGCCGGTTTATCGTTTCTTGGGCTGGGGCCGTCCAGACCAACAGCGGAGTGGGGAGCCACCATGAGCGAGGCGAAAACATTTATCCAACAGGCGCCATGGTGTATTGTATTTCCGGGGCTGGCGCTGTTGGTTACAGTTGTTATATTCAATTTATTGGGAGATGCACTTCGTGATGTGATTGATGAAGGGTAATAAAAGGGTAACATTTTAGATTTATATAAAAAAGAACAAGGAGTAATCAAATGAAAAAGAAATTATTAACGATTGCTGTGACAGCAGCAATGGTGCTTAGCCTTGTGGCCTGCGGCAGTAATGGTGGGAACAATGAAACAAAGGCGGCGGAGACAAGTGGGTCAGAAACAGCAGCTGAGAGTGCTGTTTCTGAAAGTAATGGTGAGAAAACACTGAAAGCCGGTGCAACAACAGGATTTTTCGGCGCAGAGAGTCTGGATCCTGCGAACAACTGGGATGGATGGATTATGTCCATTTATGGTATTAGTGAGAACTTGTTCAGATTAGATGATAATCTGGCACCTCAGCCATGGCTGGTTGACAGCTATGAGAATACGGATGATACAACATGGGTATTCACATTAAAGGATGGCATCACATTTTCCAATGGTAATGCCGTTACTGCAGAAGCTGTAAAGAAGTGTTTTGAAAGGACTTATAATAATAATACCCGGGCGGCCAGTACACTGAAAATTGATTCCATGGAGGCTGACGGCCAGACATTGACGATTCATACACCAGAAGCGAATCCTACAATTTTGAATGATCTTTGTGATCCGATGTTTGGTGTTTATGACGCGGAAAGTGAGATTGATCCTGAACTTGGGGCATCATGTACAGGACCTTACGTGGCGACTGCTTTCACAGCTATGACAGAAGTAAAGATGGACAAAAACAGCAATTACTGGGGCGGAGAACCGGCAATTGATCATATTGAACTGAAAATTATGGATGATGTAGATGCGTTAAATATGGCACTTCAGAATGGAGAAATTGATATGATTGCGCAGCTGCCGGCAGCAAGTGCTTCACTTTTCTCTGATACAGATACCTATACAATTGGTGCAGCAACATCAACAAGATCCCAGTTTCTTCAGTTCAATCTTGAATCAGAAGCATTGAAGGATGTGAATATTCGTAAAGCCATCAGTATGTGTATTGATCGTGAGGGCTATGCAGATGTTGTATTTGCAGGATATGCAAAACCATCCTATGGCATTTATCCGGATACATTGAGCTATGGCGGTACGGATGGCATTAATCTTTCTGTTGATAAGTACGATACAGAAGCAGCCAAAGCGCTGGTAGAAGCTGCAGGTTACACACCGGAAAAACCTCTGGAATTAAAACTGGTTACATACAGCTACAACACAGGTTTACTGCAAATGACAGATATGCTGCAGCCGGAGCTGGAAGCAATTGGAATTAAGTTAAGTATTGAGACTTATGATGTACTGGATGATGTACTTCAGGCTGGAAACTTTGATATTGCAGCTTTGAGTTATGCCCTTGCACCAACAGGTAATGCTCAGTATCTGATCAATATGTTGTTTGCATCAGACGGCACTGATAATTATGGCCATTACAGTAATTCAGATGTAGATGCGGATGCACAGAAACTGGAAACTACCTTTGATACATCTGAAAGAGATGCAATCGTCAAAGATCTGACTCAGAAGGTTGTAGATGATTGCCCGGATGCTTTTATTGCCAGCCAGCAGCTGCTTATTGTTTATAACAATAAAGTAACGGGTGTGGATGTGAATCCATCTGAGTATTATCTGATTACGAATACATTGGATATTGCGGAGTAAAACATATGCTTTCAGTTGAACAGCTTTATGTGAATTACGGAGAAAAAGAAATACTGCATGATGTCGATCTTCAGGTTGATCAGGAAGAAATTGTGATGATTGTGGGAGAGAGCGGCAGTGGGAAAAGTACTCTGGTGCGCAGTATCATGGGCCTTTTGGGTGAAGAAGGACATATTACTAAAGGAAATATTGTTTTTCAGGGGGTTAATTTGTGTCAACTGAACAAAAAACAATACCGGGAGCTGAGAGGCTCCCGTATTGCTATGGTTTTTCAGCAGCCGGAGAGTTCTTTTGATCCCACTCAGATCATTCATCGTCAGTTTTACGAGGCTATGAATGTACATAGGAAAGTCAATGTGCAGGAGGCAGAGCAGACAGCAAAAAGCCTACTTGGAATGCTTGGATTCAGGGAGCCGGAAACCATTCTTTCAAAATATCCTTTTGAATTAAGCGGCGGCATGGCGCAGCGGGTGGCTATTGCGTTGGCTGTTGTTAATGAACCGGCGTTTTTGCTGGCTGATGAGCCTACGAGTGCCTTAGATGTGGTTGTACAGAAGCAAACATTGGATATGATATTGGATATGCGTCAAAAATTGCATATGACAATGCTGATGGTGACGCATAATATGGGAGTTGTCGCATATATGGCGGATAAAGTCGGCGTGATGCATCATGGCCACCTGGTAGAATGGGGCAAAAAGACAGAATTGTTGAAAAATCCACAGCATCCATATACCAGAGAATTGATTCGTGCGATTCCGACAATGAATGGCATTCTTCCGCAATATCAGGAAACACCGCAGATGAAAGGTTGGAAGAACAAAGTCTGGTATTCTGAGACACATTGGGCATTGATGGCGTAAAGGGCATAGGAGATATGAAAATAGCAGAAATTAGAAATCTCAGTTATAGTTATAGAGAAAATTGTGGACAGAAAAGGGCTGTATTGAATGTTTCTTTTGATATTGATGAAGGGGAGTGCCTTGGCCTGATTGGAGAGAGCGGCAGTGGTAAAAGTACAATTGGCTCATTGATAGGAAATTTTCTGACAGGGTATGAAGGAAGTATCCATTTGATGTCTAATGAAAAAGAATTAGCAGACATGTCAAAAAAGGAACGGCATGATTTGTATAGGGATATACAGGTGGTATTTCAGAATCCCTGGCAGTCTTTCCCGCCTAATATGTGTGTAGGAGAAGGTATTGCAGAAGGTATTCGATATTACAGTCGAGGATTAGCTTCAGATCAGAAAAAGTTAAAAGAGAAGGTGTTGGAGACCATGCATCTTGTGGGACTATCCGCATCTTACTATCAAAAGAAATGCAGAGAGCTGAGTGGTGGAGAGTGCCAGAGGGCAGCTATTGGGCGTGCGATTATTCGATCACCGAGGCTACTTATTTGCGATGAAGTGACAAGTGCATTGGATGTGTCGATTCAGGCACAAATTATGCAGCTTTTATTTTCACTGAAAAAAGAGATGGGGATGGCAATGCTTTTTATTTCCCATGATCTTGCACTGGTAGGCGGTATTTGTGATCGGGTCTGTGTCCTGCATGATGGACAGTTAGTGGAAGAATTGCCGGGAGGCAGGAAAATGTATGAGAAAGCAGAACATCCATATACAAGATTGCTGATGAAGTCAGTGCTGGATATTATATAGAAAATTTGTAACTGTTCAGAGCCAAGCAAAATTTCAAAAAACAGGTATAAAATGCTTGCATTTTCATTTGTTGTCAGAACAGTATATGGACGGTATAATGGGACTATATGCAGAGGAATTTTGGGCATAGCTTGATAATTGTGTTAGTTTGATTCACAGGTAATTGCAGAATATAAAGCATTTTTGATGGCTTTAAAAGACTGAGAAGGTGCCATTACCGTGAAACGAAAGGATGGATTTTCGTGAATTTCTGTTATGATGTTTTGAATTATAAGTACCCATCCAGGCGGGAGGTAGTCTACGGGCGAAAGGGCATGGTCTGTACATCTCAGTCGCTGGCGGCTCAGGCCGGACTGGATATTATCAAGGCCGGAGGCAATGCGGTGGATGCGGCGTTGGCCACGGCAGCCTGCATGATCGTGCTGGAGCCTACATCCAATGGCTTCGGCAGTGATGCTTTTGCACAGGTCTGGATGGACGGGAAGCTTTATGGACTTAATGCCAGCGGTTTTTCGCCGGCTTTGCTGACGAGAGAGGCGTTGATGGATAAAGGCTATGAACAGATGCCGAAGTTCGGCTGGGAACCTGTGACAGTCCCGGGAGCTGTTTCCGGATGGAAGAAACTGCATGACCGGTTCGGAACATTATCTTGGGAGAAGATCTTTGAACCGGCGATTCGCTATGCGGAGGAGGGCTATGTGGTGACGCCGGTGATCTCCAAAATGTGGCGTCAGGCATGGGATGATTATGAAGAAAGCCTTTCACCTGAATTGTTTGAGGAATGGAGGAAAGTCTTTGCCCCGGATGGTCATACACCCCGGGCCGGAGAGATCTGGTCATCCAAAGTCCATGCGGAGACATTCAGGGAATTGGCGGCAACGGATTGCGAGAGCCTGTACAGAGGCCGCCTGGCGGATGAAATAGACAGCTATTCAAGGACAACCGGCGGTTATTTGAGAAAAGGGGATCTGGCAGCCTATGAGGCCGAATGGGTACAGCCAGTGAGCACTTCCTACAGAGGTTATGATGTGTGGGAAATACCGCCGAACGGTCACGGCATTGTTGCACTGATGGCTTTGAATATCATGGAATGTATGCAGTTTGCGGCCGGCCATGACAGTGAAGAAGTGGTTCACAGGCAGTTGGAGGCCATGAAACTGGCCTATTCGGACGGGCAGCAGTATATTGCAGATCCCCGAAGCATGAAAGTGACGACGGAGCAAATGCTGTCGAAAGTCTATGCCGCTTACCGTGCGGCCAATATTGGTCAGCGTGCAGCCAAACCGCAGTACGGGAATCCAGCCAGCGGCGGTACGATTTATCTGTGTACAGCGGACGGCGCAGGCAATATGGTCAGTTTTATTCAATCTAATTACTGCAATTTCGGTTCCGGGATTGTAGTGCCGAAAACGGGCATTGCACTTCAGAATAGAGGATTCAATTTTTATATGGACCCGGAAAGAGCCAATTGTGTCGGACCGCATAAGAAGACCTATCATACCATTATCCCGGGATTCCTGACCAGAAATGGCAAAGCCATCGGCCCTTTTGGTGTCATGGGCGGTTTTATGCAGCCTCAGGGGCATGTACAGGTGATGATGAATCTCATAGATTTTCATATGAATCCCCAGGAGGCACTGGATGCCCCGAGATGGCAGTGGACAGGTGATATGAATATTGAGATTGAACAGGGCTTTCCGATGGATATGGCAGGTCGATTAAAAGCCAGAGGACATCATGTGACGGTGGCTACAGACAGCATGGATTTTGGCCGGGGACAGTTGATCTTCAGAGATGAGAATGGCATACTGACCGGGGCAACAGAACCAAGAGCCGGCGGCGCTGTAGCAGCCTGGTAGAAGCTGACAGTTGGTTAAGGTAAGCGATAATAAGAGTTGGAAGAGAGTATATAAAAGATGGACTGGAAAAAGTATTTTAACAGCACCATTCTTTCAAGGGGAAGACAGTATTACCATGAGGGAAGAGTCAAGCGGCTGACACATCGTGATCACGAATGGTTTGCGGCTGTTAAAGGCAGCAGGAGCTACAATGTCATCGCCCAGATGGGAGAAGACGGAGATATTGAAGACATGGATTGTTCCTGCCTTTATGCATATAATGGCCAGAATTGCAAACATATGGCGGCGCTTTTGTATGCGGTGGAAGCAGATCAAAAGGAAAATGGTGTTCAGACAGAATTAGAGCTGGCACAGCAGAAAATGGATAAGGAAGATAAAGTCATTTTCAGCATCTGGCAGATGAGATCCTCAGCGGTGAGATGGGCGGTCTGTCTGCGTTGACAAAGGATGAATTGATGGCACTATTGAAAATATAAAAAACTTAAAAAAAACTGTTGACAAATCTTTCACTATAAGGTATTATTAATAGCGTCGCTGGTGCAAACGAGCGACGGTAAGCCCAGATAGCTCAGTCGGTAGAGCAGAGGACTGAAAATCCTCGTGTCACTGGTTCGATTCCGGTTCTGGGCACGCAGGTGTAGTTCAATGGTAGAACATCAGCCTTCCAAGCTGAATACGTGGGTTCGATTCCCATCACCTGCTTTGAAAATGAATATTTTATTTATTATGCGCGAGTGGCTCAGTTGGTGGAGCACGACCTTGCCAAGGTCGGGGTCGCGGGTTCGAGTCCCGTCTCGCGCTCTTCTTATATACAAAAGGTATCCTAAAAGGATACCTTTTGTATATAAACGAGTCCTGCCGGACTCGAACGGTTCGTATCTTCGTTCCACTTCGGTCGGTGCTAACGGAAGTCCAATGGACTTCCAGCACCCCGTCTCGCGCAATGAAGGACTCTGCCGGACTCGAACGTTCGAGGTCTCCGCTCTGCTCCGGTCGGTGCAGAACCGACATCCACCGAATGTCGTGCACCGTCTCGCGCAATGAAGGACTCCGCCGGACTCGAACGGTTCGTATCTACATTCCACTTCGGTCGGTGCAGGATTGTGTTTTTTTAGTTTTATAAGAGATGAGGGAGTAGCAGGCGCGTTTTTCAGCGTAACAAGTCAACATACTGGCCATTGGCCTGGCTTGTTTTAAATAGCGAGACTCATGTATAACTGACAGGCTATACGTGCGTCTTGTGTGAATACAGAATAAATGACAGGTATAGTCGATGGACTATACTTTTTTTATGTCGTCATAGGATTAATTAAGAGAAAAATTGGGAGGTTAGTATGAGCTGGAGTTTGGTTTTTGTGGTCAATAGTATTTTGCTGGGTGTAGGACTTGCGATGGATGCTTTTTCTGTGTCCATGGCGAATGGTTTGAATGAGCCGAATATGAAGAAGAGAAAGATGCTGGGGATTGCTGGGACTTTCGGTGGATTTCAGGCGTTGATGCCGATGGTCGGGTGGATATGTGTCCATATGATCGTAGAATACTTTTCAGCATTTGAAAAATTTATTCCGTGGATCGCACTTATCTTGTTGGGATATATCGGCGGACATATGATCTATGAGAGTGTCTGTCCCAGGGACAGTGAGGAGGAGGAAACCGGCGTGGGCTTCTGGGCATTGATGGTCCAGGGGGTAGCCACATCCATTGACGCACTGTCCGTAGGATTTACGATTGCTGAATATGACTGGCTGATGGCTCTGGTCTGTTCCCTGATCATTGCAGTTGTCACATTTCTTATCTGTATTGGAGGGCTGTTCATTGGCCGTAAATTCGGAATAAAGCTGGCAGGCAAAGCGCAGATATTGGGCGGTGTGATTTTGATCGGTATAGGTCTGGAAATTTTCATCAGCAATGTATTTTGAAATGGGGCTACCGCAATCCCACTGGCTTTAGACGGTGGGTTAAGGTAGCCAAAAGTTAGATATTATTGTATACTTATGGCATGGGGACATGGAAATCTAAAAACAGGCACAAATACATATTACAATATCACATGTATCAGAAAAAATGCTTAAAAGATATATAGAAAACCAAGGTTAAGGCGGTGGCAGCAGATGTTAAAAGCATATAAATACAGAATATATCCCACTAATGAGCAGAAAGAAC
>ENA-OQKY01000911-OQKY01000911.1-human-gut-metagenome-genome-assembly--contig:-NODE-911-length-21968-cov-4.098256_pt1 | contig 21968 bp, 22 predicted proteins | sample MGYA00242652_ERZ504805 | MGnify/ENA primary metagenome ERZ504805 (study PRJEB26092, sample SAMD00036400) | human gut metagenome | host: Homo sapiens | study: EMG produced TPA metagenomics assembly of... | reverse complement strand
TTTTGGATCTGATGAAGCAGGAGGGACATGATCTGTCAGGAATTTCTATGGACTGAGGCCTGGAAATCTATGACTGCCAGAGCCAGGATACGCATTCGGGAGGAAGCGGCTGCGGCTGTTCTGCAGTGACTCTGTGTGCTCATATACTTCCGATGCTGTTTTCTGGAAGCTGGAAGAGGGTTCTTTTTGTTCCTACAGGGGCGCTGCTTTCTACGGTCAGCTACAACGAAGGACAGAGTATTCCGGGCATTGCCCATGGGGTGATACTGGAAAGCTGTGATTTGGAAAATGATGATGAGAATATGGTCAGAAAATCGAAGGATTAAAGAGAGGAGGGCGAAGGGATGACAGATATCATTAAGGCATTTCTGACAGGTGGACTGATCTGCAGTCTGGTACAGATTTTGCTGGATCGGACGAAGCTGATGCCTGGCCGGGTGATGGTTATGCTTGTAGTGTCGGGCGGAATATTGGGCTGGCTGGGACTTTATGAGCCTTTTGCGGAATGGGCCGGAGCCGGGGCATCAGTTCCCCTTCTTGGCTTTGGAAATACGCTGTGGAAGGGTGTGGCAGAAAGTATGGCAGAGGACGGCTTTCTGGGAATTTTCCGGGGAGGTCTGACTGCAGCCTCTGCAGGGATCACCGGCGCTCTGGTATTTGGATATTTGGGAGCTCTTGTTTTTAAACCCAAAATGAAATAAAGAAAACAGAAAAAGAAACAATCAAAAGGCTGTGTGGATTTTTCACAGCCTTTTGTGCTATAATCCAGAAGAAGATTTCAAAAGAGAGGCAGGAAGAACCATTGACAGAACGAACAATTTGCGGAGTTTCCGTCAGGAGAGCGATTTTTTTTATTTTGACAGTGGGTTGGATGATTCTGATATTTCTTTTTTCAGCCCGTCCCGCAGAGCTCTCCTCTCAGGACAGCAGTCGGATGGGCCATCTGGTTGGAAAAATTCTGGTTTCTGATTATGAAGCGTGGCCGAAGGTGCAGCAGGATCGATATGCAGAGGGGATTGACCATGCTGTGCGAAAAACAGCTCATTTTGCAGAATATGCCATTCTTGGTTTTTTGCTGACAGGAGCAGCTTCTCTTGGAAACGGATGGAAATCCTTTTTGCAGCCCGGACTTACGGGCGCTTTGTATGCGGCATCGGATGAATTTCACCAGCTGTTTGTTCCCGGACGAAGCGGGCAGATATCGGATGTTCTGCTGGATAGCGCAGGAGTGTGCTTCGGAGTGCTTCTGGGAATGCTGTTTTGGAGACTGGTTGGGGAAGTCGGCTCTTAAAAGCTCCGTGATTGGAAATGTCGAAACGGAAGACGGCAGAAAACAGGAAAATTAGACAGAACAAGAAAAAAGACAAAAAAGTACGAGGAGATTGTTATGTATATTGCAGATCTGCATATTCACTCCAGATATTCACGGGCAACCAGCCGCGATTTGACGCCGGAGAATCTGGATTTTCAGGCACGAAGGAAAGGGATCCGGGTGCTGGGGACAGGAGATTTTACCCACCCTGCATGGAGACAGGAACTGAAAGAGAAGCTGGTTCTGGAAGAAGACGGTCTGTACCGTCTGAAGACGGAGTATGTACGGGATCCGGAAAAGGGAGCAGAGGAGGACAGAACCAGATTTGTGATTACTGGAGAAATCAGCTCGATTTATAAGCAGGACGGAAAGGTGAGAAAAGTACACAGCCTTTTGATTCTTCCAGGTCTCGAGGAGGCAGAAAGATTGTCGGCAAAGCTGGAAACCATTGGAAATATTCATTCTGACGGCCGCCCGATCCTGGGGCTTTCCTGTCACGATCTTCTGGAAATTATGCTGGATATTTGTCCGGAGGGAATCTTTGTTCCAGCGCATATCTGGACTCCGCATTTTTCCATGTTCGGGGCATTTTCCGGATTTGACAGAGTAGAGGACTGCTTTGGGGAGCTGACGCCTTATATACATGCGGTGGAAACCGGGCTGTCCTCAGATCCGCCTATGAACTGGCGGCTTTCTGCCCTGGATCGGTTCCAGCTGATTTCCAATTCCGACGCCCATTCTCCGGCAAAGCTGGGGAGGGAAGCAAATCTGCTGTCAGGCAGTCTCTCTTATGAGGGGATGAAGAAGGCGATCGAGACAGGAGAAGGACTTGCCGGGACCATTGAATTTTTTCCGGAGGAGGGCAAATATCATTTTGACGGACATAGAAAATGCCATATTTGCATGAGTCCTGCTGAGGCAGACAGAAACGATGGGATCTGTCCGGTGTGCAAAAGGAAAATGACCATTGGCGTTTCTCACCGGATTGATCAGCTGGCAGATCGAGAGGAGGGCTTTGTCCTTTCCGATGGAAAACCCTTTGAAAGCCTTGTGCCGCTTCCAGAGGTGATTGCTGCGTCAACCGGGCGTTCTGCAGCAGGAAAAAGGGTGCAGGAGGAATACCAGAGCATGCTGGATAAACTGGGAACGGAATTTGCAATCCTTCGGGAAGTTCCCATTGAAGATATTAGATGCCATTCCGGATATTTGATTGCAGAGGGAATCCGGAGACTGAGAGAGGGCAGAGTGACAAGGCTTCCGGGCTTTGACGGAGAATATGGGATCATCCGTCTTTTTGAACCGGACGAAATACAAAATCCAGAGGGGCAGATGAACCTGAGCGGGATTCTCGAAGCCTCAAAAGCAGCTGGAGAACAAACGGATTCTGGAAAATATATGGCAGAGGAACCAGAGATAAAACAAGAAAAAGCAGCAGGGAAGACAGGAAAAAAGTCTGCACAGACAGAAGAAAAGAACAGGAATTGTAAAAAAGAAGCAGAAAGCTTTTGCCTTAATGAGGAACAGAAGAAGGCGGCAGAGCTTCCCTGCCGCAGGCTTGCGGTTATTGCAGGACCCGGAACAGGAAAGACGAAAACGCTGACAGCCAGGATTCAGTGTCTGATTGAAAAACGAAGAGTGAAGGCCTCAGAAATTACCGCTGTAACCTTTACTAATCAGGCAGCCAGAGAGTTAAGAGAACGTCTGCAAAGGGAAATGCCTCATCGGCGGGCCTTTGCCCGGATTCAGACAGGTACCTTTCATTCGATTTGCGGAGAGCTGCTGAAAAGCGCAGGAGTTTCCTACACTCTGGCCGACCCGATGGAGCTTGAGGAGCTGGCAAAGGAGATTTTAGAGGAGTTGAAATTAAAGCTCTCTGCCACAGCGCTTCAGAACGTGATTTCCAGGGAAAAAATAAAGAGGGTGCTTGTTTTTGGAAAGGAATTTCAGAAAGAGGCAGAAGATAACACGCAGCTGCAGCCAGGAACAGATCTCTGGAATGCAGTTTCCAGATATGAGGAGCGTCTGAAGGAGCAGGGGTTGTTTGATTTTGATGATCTTTTGATAGAAGCTCTTTGCCTTCTTCTGGAGGATAATGAGGAAGCGAGAAGCTTTTGCAGCCGGTTTTCCTATCTTCTGGTAGATGAATTTCAGGATATCAGTCCTTTGCAGTATGAGCTTATATGCCAGTGGAACCGCTATGGAAAAGAACTCTTTGTAATCGGAGATCCGGATCAGTCCATTTATGGATTTCGTGGATCGGATTCTGCCTGCTTTTCCCGTTTTCTGGAGGATGCGCCGGAGGCAGAGGTGATTTCTCTTCATAAAAACTACCGTTCCTCAGGTACAATTACAGAAGGCGCTGCTGCTGTGATTTCCAACAATCCGGGCGAAAAGAGAAGTCTCGTTGCTATGGCTGGGCCTGGCAGCAGGCTTCGTGTTGTAAAGGCATCTGGAAAACGTTCGGAGGGAATTTTTACAGCCAGGGAAATTAACCGTATGGTAGGCGGAATTGATATGCTGGATGCCCAGGAACAGGGAGCAGAAGAAAAAACGATAAGAAGCTTTTCAGATATTGCCATTTTATGCAGAACAAACCGTCAGGCAGAGGCGATGGAGGAATATCTGAAAAAGGAAGGTATTCCCTATACAATTACAGGAAGAGGAAGCTTTCTGGAGGAAGGGACTGTTCGGGAAGCTGTGGCATTTTTCCGTGCTCTGTACAGCCAGGAAAAAGAGGCAGATCAGAAAACTGGACGTTTCAGGAAAGAATTGGAGGAGATTGATTCTCAGGCTTTGCAGGAGAAATACAGGCCCCTTTTATCAAAGAAAAAGCCGGCAGATCTGATAAAAATGTGGATGGAGGATCGGGGGCTTTCCCAGGATGAGCCTCTTTCCAGGCTCATGTCCATGGCGCTTTTTCACAAGACCATGAAGGATCTTTTAGAAAATCTCCTTCTGGGAAGAGAGGGAGATTTGAAGCGCTGCGGAGGCAGACATTATACAGCAGATGCAGTTTCCCTGATGACGCTTCATGGGGCAAAGGGACTGGAGTTTCCTGCTGTTATTATTCCAGGAATGGAGAAAGGGGCATTTCCTCTTCCGATCAAAAGAAAAGACGGAACACCTGTGGATATCCAGGAGGAACGCCGCCTTTTCTATGTAGGTATGACAAGAGCCAGAGAAGAACTGATTTTTGTTACCTGCGGTGAACCGTCAGAGTTTTTGTCAGAACTTCCAGAGCATCTGGTGCAGAGGGAGCAGGCCCTTGTGCGGGAAAGCCCTCAGACACGACAGATGAGTCTGTTTGATTTTCTGGACTCTTAAAGAGCTGTTATTTGTTCATCATGGCAAGAATCTGCTGTTTGGGTCTTGCGCCCATGGCCTGATTGACAATTTTTCCGTTTTTCAGTACAAACAGAGAGGGAATACTCATGACATGAAACTGAGCTGCCAGTTCCGGCTGTTCATCCACGTTTACTTTTCCTACGGTGAATTCCGGGTGCTCCTCTGCGATTTCATCTACAAGGGGAGAAACCATCCGGCATGGGCCGCACCAGCTGGCCCAGAAGTCCAGAAGGACAGGTTTATCGGAATTCAGGATTTCTTTCTGAAAATTTTCTTTTTTAATGGTTAATGCTGACATAGGGGAATCCTCCTTTTTCGTAATGATTATGTTTTATGAAAATGATTGAAATCTATCTGTTTTTTGCTTTGCAGATAAGCTGAGTCATGGTGCCCATGGGACAGTAGACACACCAGGAGCGGGGCTTAAACAGTACCATAGTGACAATCCCCAGAATGGTGGAGGTCAGCATGACGCTGTAGAAGCCAAAGGCAAACTGGGCAGCAGCCGGCGGCAGCCCGGTCTGATGGTAGGCCCAGTGCCAGGGAACCCGGAAGGTCCACAGAAGCGTCACAGCCTGTCTCAGCTCTCTTGCGCCGGAGAACACCAGCCAGGTGTTCCAGAGCATCTGCAGGAACATGACCAGGAAGAATATCAGGAAACCATATCGGAATCCTTTGCTTTTCATCCAGGCGGGAATGTCACGCTTTCGTGACAGACCGAATTGTCCGCCCAGCAGTCCAAACAGCTGCCCTCTTCCGCAGTAGCGGTTGCAGTAGCCCTTGTTTCCCTTGACCAGAGAAATAATCAGAGGAATAAAAAAGCAAAGCAGGCCCAGCCAGGCAAACAGGATGTTGAAGAATCCCAGAACCAGATAGGTAAGGGATGCAATCCAGAGATAGTCGTACCAGTGTTTTTTCTGTTTCATGGGTTCACCTCCTGAATGCGGATAACGGATGCCGGACATTCCCGGGCGCATTTTCCGCAGCCTACACAAACTGCTTCGGCAACCCTGGCGGTAATTCCCTGCCATACCTGAATGGCAGATGTGGGACATACTTTTACGCAGGATCCGCAGGCAACACAGTGGGCTTCGTCTACAAAGGCTTTCTTTTTCTTTCTGATGTTCTGATTCATGACAGCTTCCTTTCCTGAGTGGCAGGTAGTTTTTCCTGCCTGTTGATGATACTATACTACAGGAAAAGAAAAAGTTCTGTGATATTGTCACATTGAGAAAAGTGCGTTTCAAGCAGTCAGGTTCAGTCTTGCAAATGTGCATTCGCCGCGTTAAAATAAACGTAATTGCAAAGGGGGCGGTAGAAATGGCAGGGGAGAAAAATGACTTTTCAAAGGGAAGCATTGTGGGAAACATTGTGAATCTGGCGATTCCCATGACACTGGCCCAGCTGATCAATGTATTGTATAATATTGTAGACAGAATTTATATTGGACGAATACCAGATCATGCGACGCTTTCGCTGACAGGATTGGGACTTTGCCTTCCGGTTATTTCCATGGTGATTGCATTTGCTAATCTTTTTGGTATGGGGGGCTCGCCTCTCTGCTCGATTGAACGGGGGAGGGGAAATGAGGAAGAGGCAGAGCGGATTATGGGAAATTCCTTCTGTATGATGGTGGGATGTGGAGTGGTTCTGACGATATTGGGGCTTTTGCTGAAACGTCCCATGCTTTATTTGTTTGGAGCCAGTGATCAGACATTTCCTTATGCAGACAGCTATCTGAGCATTTATCTTCTTGGAAGCGTATTTGTCATGGTGGGGCTGGGAATGAATTCCTTTATTAACAGCCAGGGCTTTGGAAAGATCGGAATGATGACAGTCCTTCTCGGCGCAGTGGCAAATATTATACTGGATCCTATCTTTATTTTTGTGCTGGATATGGGGGTACAGGGGGCGGCCCTTGCCACAGTGATTTCTCAGGGACTCAGCGCGGCGTGGATCCTCCGGTTTTTGACAGGGGAAAAGACGATTCTGAAGCTAAAGGTCAGCTGTATGAGGCTGGAATGGCCGCGGGTGAGAAATATTGTGGCATTGGGACTTTCCGGTTTTACTATGGCAATTACTAACAGTCTGGTTCAGATTATGTGCAACGCTACGCTGCAGATCTACGGAGGAGATCTGTATGTGGGAGTAATGACAGTCATCAATTCTGTCCGGGAGGTTGTCAGTATGCCGGTGCAGGGAATTACTCACAGCGCTCAGCCGGTTATGGGATACAATTATGGGGCCGGAGAATACGGGCGTGTGAGGAAGGCTATCTGGTTTACATCGATTTCAGCCATTGTATACACTACGGCAGTGTGGATTCTGGTTCATGGATTTCCGGAGTTCTTTATCCGTATTTTTAACCAGGATGCGGATCTGGTGGCAGCGGGGATTCCGGCCATGCAGATTTATTATTTTGGATTTTTCCTGATGTCGCTTCAGTTTTCTGGTCAGGCGGTGTTTGTGGCTCTTGGAAAAGCAAAACGTGCGGTCTTTTTCTCAATTTTCCGGAAGGTGATTATTGTTGCTCCTTTGACCTGGCTGCTTCCTCAGATTGCAGGTCTGGGAACGAAGGGCGTGTTTGCGGCAGAGCCGATTTCCAATCTCATTGGAGGCCTTGCCTGCTTTCTTACGATGCTGGCCACGGTAATGCCGGAGCTGAAGGAACAGGGGAACGGAGAAAAGAAAAATACATAATTGGGGATACAGGAGATGAAAATGCGAAAATACTACAGAGGCTTGTGCGGAGCTTTGGCAGGATGTCTGATAGCGGCAGCGCCGCCGCTGAGCGTCCGGGCAGAGGAAGCGGGATATATCCGGGCGGCAACCTATACATCAGATGCCTGGGTATCTAATTTCTGGAATACAGAAAGCGATCATATGGAGGAGGAGCTGGCGCAGATTGCAGCAGACGGATTTAATACGATTATTCTGGTAATCCCATGGAGGGAATTTCAGCCGTCAGTCATGCCCCTTACCTATAATCCTTATGCCTTTGAAAAACTGGATCAGGTTATGGAGGCAGCAGAAAAACAGGGGCTTTCTGTTATGTTTCGAGTTGGCTATACCTGGGATTATTATGGGGATGAGAGCTCGGTATATCGTTTTCGGGAGCTTTTAAGAAGCGAGGCTGTGAGAAACGGCTGGCTGGCTTATGCAGGAAGGATTTATGAAACCGGAAGCCGTTATTCTAATTTCTGCGGAGGATTTATGACCTGGGAGGACTTCTGGAATTATGCAGAGGATGCGGGAAATTTTGGAAGAAGGGATAACAGCAGAAAGGAAGCAAAGCAGATCGGATTTCAGGATTATCTGAAAAAGCACTATACTCTGAGCCAGCTGAATGAAATCTATCAGCCTGCAGTTCCCTTTTCGTCTTATTCAGATGTGTATATTCCAGGGCGCAGTGATCACGCTTATCGGCTGTTTTATGAATTCTATGATGCTTATCTGGAGGAACTTCTTGTAGATACCCAGAAATGTTTTCCCGGTCTTTCCATGGAGGTACGGCTGGATGCAGATTCGGTTCCCGGTGCGGGTGGAGAAGAGATGACAAGGGTCAGTCATTTTGACACCTTTGACTGTGGAGATGCAGATTATACCGCTCTGATGTACAGCGTTTCTATGGGGCGGGCGGCAGGACAGACCGTTCTGGTTCATGAGGCATTTCGAACAATGGGAGAGCAGCTGGCACAGGTAAAGGCCCATAACGGCGGAAAGCCGATTATGATTGATCAGCTTCTTTATATGGATGAGACGGAGGACTTTCAATCAAATGCCAGACTTCTGGAATCTCACAGGGGATTATTTTTGATGGGGCTTCCGGAACTGCTGCATCAGTATACCAATGGCTATGGCATATGGACTTACCGGAATTATACCAATAATCCGGTTTATAACAGTCAGTTCGCTTTGGGAAGCCGGGGCTGGGAGGTGTCAGGGGCAGCGGTTCAGACAAGAAACGGCAGCAGTCAGATGATGATTTTGCCTGGAGGGAAAATCAGTCAGAAAATCGGACACAGGATTGGAGGACGGAATACCCATGACAATTATGTGCGGTTTACGGCAGACAGTGACGGCCCTGTGACAGTGACCGTGTCTCTGGGAACACAGAAGCAGCAGGTTTCGGTGGATGGGGAACAACAATACACGCTGGAATTTGGAAGAGACGGATATTATTCTGTGGAATTTGAGGCAGACGGAGAGGCTTATCTGGACAATATTCAGGTTTACAATTTTATTCAGGACGGACAGCTGCGGGATGTGGATGGAAAAGAACTCAGCTGCATGGCACCCATGCGGCATCTGAACAGAGCGATGCAGTAATGCCGGCAGGACAGAGGAAGTGCAGTATTGACTTCCTCTCTGTTTTTGTTATAATGTTGTTATAGCATTTGTATAACAATGGAGAGGAAAGACGGTGAAGGTATGGTCATAAAAATTGATTTTGAAAGCGAGGAAGCCAGCTATGGTCAGCTGAAGAAGCAGATTATTCTCGGGATTGCCACAGACCGGATTCGGGAGGGGGATTCTCTTCCGTCTGTCCGTCAGCTCGCTGACAACATCGGGATTAATATGCATACAGTAAATAAAGCCTATTCGGTGCTGCGTCAGGAGGGATTTATTAAGCTGGATCGCAGAAAGGGTGCAGTTATTGCGCTGGATGTGAATAAGCTGGAGGCTCTTGAGGCGCTGCAGAGAGAGCTGGCTGTGATTCTGGCCAGAAGTCTGTGCAAGAATATCAGCCGCGGGGAAGTGCATCAGATGGTAGATGATATTTATGATTACTATACCAGAAAATGCGAAGAATAGAAGAAAACGGATGGAGGATTGCCATGTTATGTGAACGCTGTAAAATCAGAGAGGCTAATATCCAATATACCGAGATTGTAAACGGTGTCAGAAAAGAACACAATTTCTGCGCCCAGTGTGCCCGGGAACTGGATTTTGGTCCCTATTCCGCAATCTTTGACAGTGACTTCCCTCTGGGCAAGCTGCTGTCAGGGCTTCTTGGTCTGAATGAAGGGGAGCAGGAAACCAGTTCCTGTCAGGTAGCATGTCCTACCTGCGGACTCAGCTATGAAGATTTTGTAAAAAACAGCCGGTTCGGATGTCCGGACTGTTATGGTGTGTTTGATTTGCTGATCAGTGATAATATTAAGCAGCTTCAGGGAAGCGATGCCCATAAGGGAAAACATCCCAAATACCACAGGCAGGAGTCGGAAACTTCCGGAGAGTTTGGAGGCGAAGCTGCCGCCCAGCCGGGAACTGTTTTTCAGGAAGCGGATACAGTTCAGGAACAGATTCGTATTCTGGAGGCAAGAAGGCAGGAGGCTGTGCGGAGAGAGGATTATGAGACAGCCGCCCTTTGTCGTGACAAGATCAAAGCATTGAGAGAGGAAAACGGAGAATGATGAAGTGGTATGAACGGGTGGATCGAGAGAGGCCTGCTGTTATCAGCAGCAGGATCCGGCTGGTCCGCAACTGGAATCAATATGTCTTTCCGTCACGCTTGACTCCGGACGCAGGAGAAGAGATGATCCGTCAGCTGAAATACGGACTGCGGGAGCTGGGAACAGCAGACGGCAGAGATTATGAATATGAGGATCTGCAGAAATTAAGTGAGCTGGATAAAAAGGCCCTGCGGGAGAGAAGAGTGATTAACTCTACTATTGCCGCAAAAAAAACGCCGGCGGGACTGATTCTGTCTGAGGAGGAGGATGCCGGAATTGTGTTAAACGGCACAGATCACATCCGAATCCAGCTTCTTTCAGCAGGAATGCATCTGGAGGAGCTTTGGAAGCAGGCCGATCGGATTGATGATTTTATTAATGAAAAATTTGAATACGCATTTGATGAAAAATATGGTTATCTGACCTCGTTTCCCACCAATATGGGAACAGGACTGCGGGCTTCGGTGGTTCTTCATCTGCCTTCTCTTTCCATGGGCAAAAAGTTTCATGGCCTTACCTCGGAAATGAGCAGGTTTGGAGCAACTGTCCGGAGTGTATACGGTGATGAAAATGAAAATTACGGAGCTCTCTATGAGGTCAGCAATCAGAAAACTCTGGGAATCAGCGAAAAGGAGATCCTGGATCTGGTAACCAGGGTTGCTCTGCAGTTAAGCGCCCAGGAGGCGCAGGTAAGAAAGATGGCCATGGAAAAACATGGTCTGGAATGCGCGGATGAAGCATATAAATCCTATGGTGTTTTGAAATATGCAAGACGGCTTTCCTATAAAGATGCCATGACGTTTCTTTCTCGGCTTATGTCCGGTCTGGACGACGGAATTCTGGAAACGAGAGAGCCCTGCGCGGTATACAGGCTGATGCTGGGTATTCAGCCGGCCAGTCTTCAGAAGCTTTCTGACCGGCCTCTGGGAAAGAATGAGCTGGATATGGCCCGGGCAGCATATCTGCGCCGGGAACTGCCGGAGCTGAGGTAGAGTATATTTTTGACAACAAGGAGGACTTATTTGCATGATAGATCGATTTACAGAGCAGGCAAGGGAGGCCATAGGCATGGCTGTTGAAGCGGCAGAAGAGCTGGGTCACAGTTATGTGGGAACCGAGCATCTGCTGATTGGCCTGCTGCGGGAAAAAAGCGGCGTGGCAGCCCGTGTGCTGGAAGACTGTGGGGTGCGGGTGGAAAAAGTGACGGAGCTGATCAATCAGCTGATTGCCCCCAATCAGTCGGTTGGCATGGCAGAGCGCAGCACCTACACGCCCAGCGCTACCCGGGTACTGGAAAACAGCTACCGTGAAGCAGTGCGGTTTAAAGCGCCGTTAATCGGAACCGAGCATCTTTTGATTTCCATGATTCGGGAAAGTGACTGTGTGGCAGTCCGCCTTCTGAATACCATGGGAATCAGTATCCAGAAAATTTACCTGGATCTGCTTTCTGCTATGGGAGAGGACGCTCCGGCAGAAAAGGAAGAGCTGCAGGGAGGAAAAGCCGCTGGAAGAACAGCAACGCCGACTTTGGACAGCTACAGCCGTGATTTGACAGCGCTTGCCAGGGAAAACCGGCTGGATCCGGTGCTTGGAAGAGAACAGGAAATCCAGAGGCTTATCCAGATTTTAAGCCGTCGCACGAAAAACAATCCCTGCCTGATTGGTGAGCCAGGGGTGGGAAAAACAGCAGTAGTGGAAGGTCTGGCCCAGCTGATTGCGGGGGGAAATGTGCCGGAAATTATTGCAGAAAAACGAGTTTTGACCCTGGATCTGTCGGGAATGGTAGCAGGTTCCAAGTACCGGGGCGAATTTGAAGAGCGGATTAAAAAGGTGATTTCCGAAGTGACTCAGGACGGAGAGGTGCTTTTATTTATTGACGAGATTCACACAATCATCGGCGCAGGAGGTGCAGAGGGAGCCATTGATGCGTCCAATATTTTAAAGCCGTCCCTGGCACGGGGAGAGATCCAGCTGATTGGCGCAACAACCATTGAGGAATACCGGAAATATATCGAAAAGGACGCGGCTCTGGAGCGCCGGTTCCAGCCCGTTATGGTGGAGGAGCCAGGAGAGGAGCAGTCCATTCAGATTTTAAAGGGTCTTAGGCCGCGGTATGAGGAGCATCACAAGGTAACGATTACTGATCAGGCTCTGACTGCAGCAGTAAGGCTGTCTGCGCGCTATATTAATGATCGCTTTCTTCCAGATAAAGCGATTGATCTGATTGACGAGGCATCCTCCAGAGTGCGTCTGACTGCTTATGTGGAGCCTGCAGAGATTAAAACACTGGAGCAGGATATTCAGAAGCTGGAGCAGCAGAAGGAAGAGGCGATTAAGACAGAGGCCTACGAAAAGGCCGGTGAGCTGAAGAAAAAGCAGGAAAAGAAAAGGGAAAAGATTGATCGGATCCGGACAAAATGGCAGAAGGAAAAGGCTTCCCGCAAGCTGATTGTTGATGAGGGAGAAATTGCAGATGTGGTTTCCGGATGGACGAGAATTCCTGTGCGCAAGCTGGAGCAGGAGGAATCTGAGCGGCTGAAAATGCTGGAGTCAATTCTTCACGGAAGGGTAGTAGGCCAGGAGGAGGCGGTGACCGCTGTCTCCCGCGCAATCCGCAGAGGCCGGGTAGGCTTAAAGGATCCGAAGCGTCCCATTGGTTCCTTCTTATTCCTTGGACCAACCGGAGTTGGAAAGACAGAGCTTTGCAAGGCTTTGGCAGAGGCCATGTTTGGAACAGAGAATGCTCTGATTCGGGTAGATATGTCCGAATATATGGAGAAGCACAGCGTCTCCAAGATGATTGGTTCTCCCCCAGGATATGTGGGCTATGAGGAGGGCGGACAGCTCAGCGAAAAGGTTCGCCGCAATCCTTATTCTGTTATCCTGTTTGATGAGGTGGAGAAGGCGCATCCTGATGTGTTTAACATTCTTCTTCAGGTTCTGGATGATGGACACATTACGGATGCCCAGGGCAGAAAGATTGATTTTAAAAATACGGTAATTATTATGACATCCAATGCAGGGGCAGAAAATATTGTGTCTCCGAAACGGCTGGGCTTTGCATCCAACGATGATGCGGGAGAACGGTATAAATTCATGAAGGATCGGGTTATGGAGGAAGTAAAACGGATGTTCAAGCCGGAATTCCTCAACCGAATTGATGAGATTATTGTATTCCACCAGCTGAATCAGGAGCATATAAAAGAGATTGTGAACATTATGCTGGCCGGAATTGGAAAGAGAACAGAACGCCAGATGAATCTGAGTCTTTCTGTCAGCGAGGAGGCAAAGGCATTTCTTGTGGAAAAGGGATACGATGAGAAGTACGGCGCAAGACCGCTGCGCAGGGCAATTCAGAATTATCTGGAGGATAAGCTGGCAGAAGCGGTTCTCGACGGAACAGTTGCAGCCGGAGACCAGGTTCGTGTAGAACGGGGAGAGGATGGACTTAAGTTTTTTGCCTCAGAAGCAGGAAAATGACTGGTCTTTTCACGCGGAGTGAGTTATACTAAACAGGTAATCACAGGCAGTACAATACAATAAGAAATTAAAATACAGGAGGGCAAATTTATGCCGGTAATTGATTCTTTAATCCGCTCTGAGGCGGACGGAACCATCAGCTTTGGAAACTACAAACTGGAGACAAAATCCAAGCTGCAGGATTTTGAGCATGCAGGAGATTTATATAAGATTAAGACATTTCATGAAATCACGAAACTGGAAAGGAACGGACTGTTTGTCTATGAGTCCGTTCCCGGAACCGCAGCAAACCATTTTTCTGCAAATCCAGATGGAGTAGAATTTTCTGTAGAGGGTGACAGAGATGCCCAGATTACTATTCAGCTGGAGGATGACACAGAATATGAGGTTTATGTAGATGATGTGGCAGTAGGCGGAATGAAAACCAATATGAGCGGTAAGCTGGTTGTAAGCGTTGAGTTAAATGAAGGCGCTGCCTGCCGGGTAAAGGTTGTAAAGCGGTAGAGGAATACATATGGCGAAGGCAAAATCAACTGCATTTTTCTGTAAAGAGTGCGGTTATGAATCCAGCAAATGGATGGGGCAGTGTCCGGCCTGCAGACAGTGGAATACTATGGTAGAGGAGCCGGTGGGCAAACGGGAAACAGCGCCGGGGCGGGCTTTTGGAAGCGCGTTGGCTGTCCGCCGAGGCGTTGGGGAACAGCCAATGCCTGTGCGTCTTGACCAGGTTTCCTTAGAAGAGCAGGATCGGATTCCAACCGGATATCAGGAGCTGGATCGCGTACTGGGGAGCGGCATTGTGTCCGGCTCCCTGGTTTTAGTTGGAGGCGATCCCGGTATTGGAAAATCCACTTTACTTTTACAGGTATGCCGGAATCTGGCGGCCGCAGGCCGCCGTGTTTTGTATATATCCGGAGAGGAATCCTTAAAACAGATTAAGCTGCGGGCAAGCCGAATCGGAACGATTACGGGAGATCTGCTGTTTCTGTGTGAAACCAATCTGGATACGATTGAGGAGGCGATTCGCAATGCCTCTCCTGAGGTTGTCATCATTGATTCCATCCAGACGATGTTTCGGGAGGATGTGTCCTCTGCACCAGGCAGTGTCAGCCAGGTGCGGGAATCCACCAGTATTCTGATGCAGATTGCCAAAGGAATGGGCATAACGGTATTTATCGTAGGACATGTGACCAAGGAAGGTGTTGTAGCTGGTCCCAGGGTTTTAGAGCATATGGTGGATACGGTGCTTTATTTTGAAGGAGAGCGCAATGCCTCCTACCGGATTCTCCGCGGAGTCAAAAACAGGTTTGGTTCCACCAATGAGATAGGTGTTTTTGAAATGCAGGAGAAGGGGCTGGAGGAGGTAAAGAATCCTTCGGAATACCTGCTCAGCGGCCGTCCGGAGGATGCCTCCGGAGCGGTGGTGGCCTGTTCCATTGAGGGAACTCGCCCGGTTCTTTTAGAGGTTCAGGCACTGGTAACACAGACCAATTTTGGTATGCCGAGGCGGACTGCTGCCGGAACAGATTATAACCGGGTGAATCTTCTCATGGCAGTTCTGGAGAAGCGATGCCGCTATGAAATGTCACGTTACGATGCGTATGTGAATATTGCGGGCGGACTGAAGATGAGTGAACCGGCTCTGGATCTGGCGATTGTTATGGCTCTGGTATCCAGCCTAAAGGACAGGCCTGTAAATCCCAAAACCATGATTTTCGGTGAGGTAGGCTTATCCGGAGAGGTGCGGGCGGTATCCATGGCAGAACAGCGGATCCATGAGGCGGTGAAGCTGGGCTTTGAAGCCTGTATCCTTCCAAAAGTGTGCCTGGATAAAATGAAGCCGGATCATCGAATCAAGCTGTACGGAGTCAGCAGCGTCCGGGAAGCAATCGCACTGCTGTAACAGGAAAGAAAAGTAAGGATTCAGGACGGTGGAAAAGCCGGATAAGAAGATGGCTCCGTCCTGAACCGTTACGAATTGAATATATTTTTGCAAAATTTAAAAAAATATTGAAATAGCTGTTGACAGATTCTTATAGATATGATATCATAACTATCGTTGTGAGTGACACATCAGAAATGCTTCACAATCCAGGGGAATAGTTCAATGGTAGAGCAGCGGTCTCCAAAACCGTAGATGGGGGTTCGAGCCCCTCTTCCCCTGCTTTTTATTTTGAAAAAAGGAAACGTCGAAATGCCTTAGGTTGTAAGGGGTTCGGCGTTTTTTGTTTTAATCAAAAACAGATTGGGGAAATTTTTGGTATTTGGGGGGATTCCACTTAGGCGGTATGAAAATGGCTCTCGAAGCATTTCCCCAGAGCATAAATACATGAGCCATAGATAAAGAACAGAATATTTGAGCGAAAATTAGATTGATATTGAGTTAGGCCAACGGTATAATAAATAACTGTAGTGCAGACGAGAGATATCATGGAGCTGAGTTAATGGAGAAATATTTCTACGAAAGAAAAATCCCAGATCGAAACTTAGAGATATGCCAGTATATTTATCATATTGGGCAGTATCGTTATAATTGGCATAAAGCATTGGAAATTTTTTTAGTGATAAAAGGGACAGTGGAACTAAGCTGTGGAGGAAAAACTGTCTTAATGGAAGAAGATGACTTTATGGTAATCAATTCTAACGTAGGACATGCTTCTTTAGCTAAAAAGGAAAACAGTATTGCCATGGTGATTCATTTGGAACCGGAATATCTGAAAGCATATTTTGGTCAAATGAAGGAATGGATATTTGAAGGGAATACGAACAGCCAAAATCGGTACTGCAGTCAGGCACTGGAAATTCGTGGAATTATGTCAGACTTGATGTATCATGGAGAAGCAGTGAATCCTTTGGAAAGTCTTGAATATGAGCAAAAACTGAATAGACTGCTTTCCTTGCTTTTCTATTTATTTGAGCCGAAACGCCAGGAAATAACGGAATGTCTCCGAACAAAAAAACAGCAGAATTTGATTGAACAGATTTTGAACTATGTGGAGGAAAATTATAAAGAAAGGTTATCGCTTCATGATTTGGGGAAGGTGTGTCCATACAATTCCAGTTACTTATCTGTATACTTTAAAAATCATGTGGGTGTAAATTTTTATGATTATCTGGCACGAATACGAGTGAGAGAAGCAACTTTAGAATTGTGTTCTACAGAAAGCACTGTACTTGAAATTGCACACAATAACGGATTCCCTGATGTGAAAGCATTTAATACAGCTTTTAAGAAAACCTTTGGGAAGTCTCCCATGCAGTACCGTCAGCAAATTCTTGCAGAAGATCGGGGAAAGGAACTTTTGGAAAAACGAACGTTTCTTTCCACAAATAATGAACTGCTGAATAAAAAATTAGAGAATTACAGGTATAGGGCTAAAGAATGTGAGATATTGGATTTTGGATATTACGGGAAAACGGAAAAATATGAAGAAAAGCTGAAGGATTTAAAACAGCAGGCTCAGCGTTCTTGTGAAGAAGTGGAAAAGCTTCAAAAAATTCTGGATGATTTTACAAAAGAGTCTTTCTAAAATAAGACAGTATGGGCGTATAATTAGAATAGAAATAATAAAAAACCAAAATTTATCTTTAGAATTCGTTAAAAATAAGGGCGATTTTTTAGATTGTTTATAATAAAAAGCATGGGCCAAAGGCTGATGCTTTTTATTTTTGCAGAAAAAAACTGTAAATGTTTGGAAAGATTTAAAAAAGGGAAACTGATAAAATAAGAATATCAATCAATCACGCGTGATAAAAGAAACATTCTATAAAGGAGACTGTTATGAAAATTACAGATTTAACGCTGATTCCGGCAAGTAAATATCTTTTTGTTAAGATAATTACAGATACAGGAATTTCAGGAATTGGTGAGGTAGGCGCCTGGGGCTTCATTGATGCGGCAGCAGAGTGCCTGAAAAAATTTCGTGGATATCTCGTTGGCAAAGATCCGTTTCAGATTGAACATCACAATCAATATATGTACCGTAGTATGTATTTTCGCGGTGCAATCCTTATGAGTGCGATATCTGCGATTGATATTGCCCTTTGGGATATTAAAGGAAAGGCTCTTGGGGTTCCGGTATATGAGCTTTTAGGCGGACGGACAAGAGATAAGGTTCGCAGCTATGGAGCAGTTTTTCAGTTTGCCCCGGAAGCCATGGCAAAAGGGTGTTTAGAACTAAAAAAGCAGGGATTTACATGTGCCCGGTTAATGATTACTGGTGATATGAGTCAGACTCAGACAGGCATGGAAGATGACATTTTTAATGGGAAAGTAAAAAAATATACGGATATGGTAGCTGCATGCCGTCAGGCAGTAGGAGAGGATTTTGATTTTGTTTTGGAGTGTCATAGATCCCTAACTCCGTCAGAGGCAATTGCTTTTGGCAATTCGGTAGAAAAATATCATCCTCTTTTTCTGGAGGATCCCATTGCACCTGATAACGTAGAAGTAATGGCAGATGTAGCGTCAAAAATTTCTATTCCGATTGCGACAGGGGAGCGCTGTATTAATATTCAGGAAATGGAATTGATTATGACAAAAAAAGCGGCCCGTTATGTGCGGCCTGATGTTTGTGCGTTAGGCGGCATTACACCTGCAAAAAAAGTGGCTGCCATGGCAGAAGCAAACTATGTGGGAATTGTTCCACATAATCCGCTTGGCCCTGTTTCCACAGCAGCGTGTCTTCAGTTGGATGCCTCTATTCCCAATTTTACCATTCAGGAGTTCCCATCTTTCTATTTGCAGGGAGGAGAAGCTGCAATGCTGAAAGAGCCGCTGGAGGTAGAACATGGATATATAAAGGTTCCAAATCGTCCAGGTATTGGTATCGAGTTAATTGATGATATTTCAGAGAAATTCCCACCGAAGCAGAGGGGAATCAATGCTCAGATCAATTATGATGGTTCTGTAAGAGATTTATAATAATGTTTGGAAAATAAAAAATACAGATTTGGCAAAACCGGCAGAAGATGCTTCTGCAGGATGTGTTTCTTGTACGCAAAAATTGAAAATTGAAAAGGGGAAAACTTATGAGTCAGTTGGCAGTTTGTTTATTTATTTTTGCAGTAACGATTGCAGGTTACTGCAGTGGTCTTTATAGTCTTGCAACAATTTCCATGACATCTTTTATGGCCCTTACACTTACTGGATGTCTAGACGTAAAAGAAGCTTTGAGTTATTTTGCTAATAACAATGTTATTATGATTGCAGGGATGTGCGTTGTTGCAGCAGGCTTTAACCGTACTCAGTTTTGTATGAATCTTGCAAACGGGATTTCCAGAGTATCCAAAGGCAGTGTAAATAAAATGATGCTGGGATATGTATTAATCGGAACTCTGTTAAGCCAGTTCATTCAGAGCCCTGTAGTAGTATTCGGCATTGTTGCACCTATGCTGATTGCATCTGCAGAATCTATGGGGATTAGTCGAAGTAAAGTGGTGTTCCCAGTGGGTGTTGTGACGATTTGCACATGCTGTACTCTTCCGTTTGGTGCAGGGGCTACAATTGCAGCAGAATTGAACGGCTATATTGAATCTTATGGTTACACAGCACATATGGTTGAATTCTTAGATCCAATGAAAGCTCGTTTACCAATGTTAGTATTTTCTATTCTGTATTTTGCTTTTTTTGCTTATAAACTGGCACCTGAAGTATCTCCAACTGCAATAGCAGACTCTGCAAAAAAAGCAGCAAAAAAGGAGCCTTTAAAACCATTTGCAGAAAAAGCAGGTATCATGATCTTTTTTGGTGATGCGATTGCGTTAATGTTTGCAGATAAGCTTCACCTTGCAACTTGGGAAATTTGTTTGATCGGAGCACTTTTGATGATCCTGTGTGGTGTTTTAAAGCCAAGAGAAGCAACCAATGCGCTGCCAGTCAGTATGTTGTTATTAATTGTAGGAGCGCTGGCTATGGCAGGGGCATTAAGTGCAACAGGAGCAGGTGATTTGATTGGAGGTATTATTGCAAATTTAGTCAAGGGTCTTGGCGGAAATTCCTATCTTGTTGGTTTTATTTTCTTTATTATTCCGTTTATTATGACTCAGTTTATGAGTAATCGCGGAACAATGATGATTTTTCATCCGATTGCGATTGCAACCTGCGCAAGTATTGGCGGAAATCCGGTAGGATTAATGATTTTAATTCAGGCAGCCTGTCTTTCCGCATTTATGACACCAATGGCAACAGCCGCAGTTCCTTACATAATGGAAGAAGGAGGATATAATCAGGCATCTATGATAAAACAGGGAATGCTGTTTGCTGTCATTGCGTGTGTGATTTCTGTAGGGTGGATTATGACTATTTTTCCGATTATGTAAAGTAATATGGAATATGCAGAATGAAAAGAGGAAATATGACAAGAAAAGAAATGATAGAGCGGGCTATTCAGATACGCAGCAGGGATTTGTATGGAAAGGTGGACAGAGAGGAATTAGATTCTCTGACAGCGATCCAGAAGCTTATAGAAATTCCAGTGTCTGGTGGCAGTGTACCGGTGTTTCAAATAATCAGTGAAAAACGCAGTTATAACAGTGGAATGATTATTAATTTTCATGGCGGAGGCTTTATGAAAGGGCGGCAGGATAAGGATCGGGTGTTCTGCAGCAGAATGGCAGAAAAATTTAATGCACTTGTATGGGATGTAGATTATAGCCTTGCACCGGAAAACCCGTTTCCAAAGGCAGTTGATGAGGCGTACCAGGTAGTAAAATATGCTTTTGAACATAGTAAGGAATTAGAGGTAGATACAAACCGGATTTTTCTTATTGGACACAGCGCAGGAGGAAATTTGGCTGTTACGGTGTGTATGAAAGCAGGTGAGACCAGGGAGTTTCAGCCCAAAGGACTAATTGCAGAATTTTTTCCGACAGATCTTTATACGGATCCGGTATTAAAGACACGGATAGAAGGTGATATGCCTGCAGAGACAGCAAGAATATATAATGCATTTTATTGTGAAGGTGAGGCTGCAAAAAATCCTTATGTATCCCCTCTGTTTGCTGAAGAGGAACAACTGAGGGGATTTCCAGAAACATTGATTATGAGTGCGGGACTAGACAGTCTTTGCTTTGAGGATGAAGAATTTGCCATGAAACTGTCCAGAGCAGGGGTTCCTGTTACCTGTAAAAGATTTACAAAAAGTCATCATGGATTTACAATAAATCGCACGGATGAATGGGAGGAGAGCCTGTCGTTGATTGAAAAATTCATGGAACGATTGGTGTAATAAATTGTGTGATTTTAAAAATATATGTGATACAATCATAGTATGATAAAGCTTCGGAGGGATGAATGCTTTATAAATCACTGTTAAAGGAGGCCATATTATGGGAATTGATTCAGTATGCAAAGGAAAACGGGATCGAAATTATCAATCTGGATGTGAGAAAGGATAATGAGCAGGCAATCCGATTGTATGAAAAATTTGGCTTCAGACATATTGGAACATCACCGGCATATTTCAAAATAAAGGAAGAGTACATAGACTTTGCTGTTATGTATCTTGATTTAAGATAGCGTATAAAATATTTCATACTGAGACTGTAAAGAGGATGTCGCAGACTGGGTTTTTCCTACTAGATACGCCATGCCAAACGGCGGGCAAGACACTATATCTAGCAGAATTCCCGTGTTTTGCGACACCTCTTTTAAGTTATCGAGAAGTTCTTTTTGATTTTATCGATTCCTGCGTCTGAATGTTTTTTTCACATAAAAGAGATTGTCAAATAAATATAAGAAAGCAGTGATAAAATGTTAAGATCCATATGATAAAATAAAAAAACAAAGAGGCGTGCTTTGGAGATTGCGAAGGAGGGATATGATGAAGCTCAAAAGGATTCAAACAGTTTTTCTTCTTATTCTGTGTGCTGTAATGATAGCAGTGGGATTTCCCGTAACAGTCAGGGCAGATATGGGGCCTAAGCCGTCTGTGCGGATTCGTTTTGAGAATATGGGAGACGAGCTTTGCTATGGGACGCTGCTTTCAAAAACGAAGTCAACAGGCCCTGCCTCAGCATGGGACGGGGTAGAGTCCCATGCGAAGCATAGTGATAACAAAAGCTATTCTTACGCGGACTTTGATTATGAGATATGGAAAGCATTTGCGGAATATCAGGATGCGGATGGATATTATTTCCTGCAGGAGGGATGGAAGGTCAGCGAGACAAAGAACAGAAATGGCTGGCTGTTGTATATGCGTTTGCTGCAAATGCAGCATCCTTTGGGGGGGGATGATGGCGGCACAATGGATGCCAGGTATTTTTTAAGATTTCATGCGAGGCTCAGAACCTGTCTGTTTTCAGCTCTCTATCCCTATAAGAAATGCAGGAAAGGATCAGGAGTGCAGCGCCGGACACGATGATACTCCATTGGA
>ENA-OQKY01000906-OQKY01000906.1-human-gut-metagenome-genome-assembly--contig:-NODE-906-length-22115-cov-8.688648_pt1 | contig 22115 bp, 16 predicted proteins | sample MGYA00242652_ERZ504805 | MGnify/ENA primary metagenome ERZ504805 (study PRJEB26092, sample SAMD00036400) | human gut metagenome | host: Homo sapiens | study: EMG produced TPA metagenomics assembly of... | reverse complement strand
CCTGCCTTTAACGACAGGAATACGGATATCCACAGCCTTTTGTACTATGCCAAGAACCCGGAAGAGCTGCCGGATACCCTGATCGACGAGCTGTTAGGCTGCGTGATTCCCATGTCTGCCAAGAGCCAGAAGGAGACGTTTCAGGCCATTGTGGAGGAGACGCTGGGTGAGAACTGCGATTTTGAGACAGTAAAGAACATCCATGAGAACCTGAGCGAGCTGGTGGAGGAGACAAAGGACGAGCCTGTCCCCCTGACCCTGGACAAGTATCAGGTGAAGAAGCTGTTAGAGACCAACGGAGCCACCCCTGAGAAGCTGGAGGAGTTTGAACAGAGGTATGCGCAAGTGGAGGACGGCCCCGGCACCAGCTTTGTGGCAGCCAATGTGGTCAACACCAGGAGCTTTGAAATCAAGACCCCGGACGTGAGCATCAAGGTTTCGCCGGATAAGACATATCTGGTGGAGAACCGGATGATTGAGGGACGGCCCTGCATTGTCATAGCCATCAATGAACATGTGGAGATTAACGGAATCACAGTACGCCCCGTGGCTGCGCCGAAAGGGGATGAGGATGAAAATGGGCAGGTGCCTTTTTAAGTGAGCATAACAATATAATCTGAAAACAGACAGAAGGGTGTTTCAAAGTATACCAAAAAATCCAGACAGAGGCCGGAGAAGGCCGCTATCTGGATTTTTATATATGAAAGATTCCTGCCTGCGCAGTTCTGCTCCTGGGCCAGGACGCTATAACAGCATGATTTCCTGCCGATATAGTGTCCGGACCGCTGTTTCAGGCATCAGATGCGCTCTGCATTATCACGCATGAATTTGAATTCCGCCACGGAGCGGTCAAAGGTCTGGATGTGGTAGTACAGCCAGTCCCTGACTTTCTCGGAGACCTTTTCCACGAATGCGTCTGTGGGGCCTTCTTCCTCTGTCAGCATCTCATGAAGCTCCTGGACAGTCCTTCTCAGCTCCTCATGCTTTTCCTTGTGCTCTTTGATGCCTGGATAATTTATGGATTCCTGGAGGGCTTCCTCTTCATTAAAATGATACTCGGTGTAATCCGCCAGAAAGTTTAACATCCTGGCTGCTCCGCTCTGGTTGGAGCGCTCCTCACAGCTCTTTAATAAATCATTGATCTTGCAAATCAGCTCCTTGTGCTGGGTATCAATCATCTCATTGCCTGTTACCAGGTCGTCTGTAAATTCTGCGTACATAGTCCAATACCTCCTGAATGTTTGATATATATAATAAATGTCCGATATATATAATTTAGCACATATAATGAGAAAATACTATGACTTTTGCAACAAGAAGAACAAATTACTGAATTCGTGGAAGAATTCATCAGGATTGAAACCTGTTCAGCTATATCTTCGACTCTCCGAATACACTTAATGTAGGGGTGGTTATACGTGTAAGAAGTTGTCTGGACAAAAAAGTCAATAGTTGATATAATGACCATGTACGCGTGGCAATCATAAGATAATGGGAGGATGAAGATACAGATGAGTCGGACAATTAGTGCAGGTTATGTATATCGTCAATATTCTACCGAAGGTGTTTATATTGCGGATTATAAAAGCTCCAGGGCTGCCCATGAGGCAACAGGGGTTTCCATTGGTTCCATCGCAAGAGCTGCTCATGGTGAACGCAGGACCGGAGGCGGTTATGTCTGGAGAAAAGTACTGGCAGATTCGCCAAAGGAAAGTATTGAGATAGATTTGATTAGTAAAATCGGCAACCATGATAAACGTCCTCTGGTCCAGAAAAATCTGGATGGAGAAATCGTTGGGGAATTCCTTTCCATTGCCCATGCCAGCCGGAGTCTTAAAATCAGCCGGAGAAGCCTTTCATGTGCGCTCAGCGGTGCCCAGAAAACAGCAGGAGGCTACATATGGGAAGAGAAGATGGAAGATGATATACAGGTTCAGGAGCAGTAAGGCTTCTGCATTATAATAGTTATAGAAGAAACAGGATTAAAAACAGTCCGTGCATTGGGGACTGTTTTTTTGTTTTGGCAGACAGTATGGCAGTATGTTCGGAAAGTCTGTAAATAAAAGAAAAAAACGCAGAAATTTGATTATATTTGCAAGATATTTCTGGAAATTTGCATGAGTTTATAGTACAATAATGAATAAGAGGAGTTGTATCCCTAAGACAGAGGAGGACGCTGTATGAAACGTGACGATTTGGTTTGGAGTGACCGGAAAAGGAACTGGCTGGGGCTGCCATGGACATTCACTGTATATGGCCTGACAGAGGACCGGCTGTTCATTAAGACAGGGGTCCTTAACATACATGAAGATGAGGTGCGCCTGTACCGGATACTGGATCTGTCCCTGAGGAAAACCCTGTGGCAGAGGATAATGGGATTGGGCACCATCCATGTGGACAGCAGCGATAAGACCATGAAGGCCTTTGACATCAGCAATATAAGAAACTGTGAGGATGTGAAGGAGCAGCTGTCCCGGCTGGTGGAGCAGGAGAGGGATAATAAGAGGGTATCATCCAGGGAGTTCATCGGAGGATACGGGGACGATGAGGACCATGGGTTTGATGAGGAGGACAGTCCTTATTAGAATGTAATCCATGTTATTTTATTATAAGAAAGGGGACTTTGTATGGGGAAAAAACGCAATATCATAGTGGGACAGTCAGGGGGGCCTACCTCGGTCATTAATTCCAGCCTGGCAGGGGTCTATAAGACGGCGAAGGAGAGAGGATTCCACAAAGTATACGGTATGCTCCACGGCATTGAGGGTCTGTTGGATGAGATGTATGTGGATCTGTCCACGCAAATCCATTCGGACATGGATATTGAGCTCCTAAAGAGGACGCCGTCTGCATTCCTGGGATCCTGCCGGTATAAGCTGCCGGATATTCATGAGAACCCGGCATTTTATGAGAAGATATTTGCCATACTGGATAAGCTGGACATCGAGGTCTTTATCTATATCGGCGGCAATGATTCCATGGATACCATCAAGAAGCTGTCCGATTATGCCATTGTCAAGGGACATGGCCAGAAGTTCCTGGGCGTTCCCAAAACCATTGACAATGACCTGGCCCTTACAGACCATACGCCTGGTTTCGGAAGCGCGGCAAAGTACATAGCCACCTCCACCAAGGAAGTGATCCGGGATGCCATGGGCTTATCCTACCGCCGCAAGACCATCACCATCATGGAGTGCATGGGAAGGAACGCGGGCTGGCTCACCGGCTCCACGGCCCTGGCCAGGACAGAGGACTGCTGCGGGCCGGATCTGATTTATCTGCCGGAGATACCCTTTGACATTGATAAATTTCTTAAAAAATGTAAGGATCTGATTCAGAAGAAGCCGTCCATTGTCATTGCGGTGTCTGAGGGAATCAGGGTGCCGGACGGACGGTATGTATGCCAGCTGTCAGGAGGCAGCGATTACGTGGACGCCTTCGGACACAAGCAGCTGGCCGGGACAGCGGATTACCTGGCAGGTTTCCTGGCTGGTGAGCTGGGGTGCAAGACCAGGTCCGTGGAACTGTCCACCCTGCAGAGGAGCGCTTCCCATGTGGCTTCAAGAGTGGATATCAACGAGGCGTTCATGGTAGGAGGTGCGGCTGTCAAGGCGGCGGACGAGGGGGATACAGGCAAGATGGTGGTCATTGACAGGGTTTCCGACGACCCCTATATGAGCGCGGCCGGCATATATGACGTACACAAGATTGCCAATAATGAAAAGACAGTGCCCAGGAGCTGGGTCAATAAGGATGGAAGTTATGTGACCCAGGAATTTGTCAATTATGTGGAGCCTTTAATCCAGGGAGACTATCAGCCGTTTATGGTAAACGGCCTTCCCCAGCACCTTGTTCTTAAGCGGTAGAAGGCGGAGGGGGATTATATTTTCTATGAAACGGTTAAAAATCACATAAAAAATACCTGCTGCAACGGAAAAGAATCAGGGCGGTTTCCAGAAAAATGGGGAACCGCCCTTAAGTTTTGATAAAGGAAATGAGGCTAAGAGGTAAATAATGGAATAATTGCACAACGAAATCTTGTATTTTTTCAGGTACAAGCCATGAAAAGAAATTTGACAATTGAATATAATAGTGATATATATATTTCAACCACTTTCAATTGGTATCTGTTGGACGGTTCCTTCCTGTAACCTGACAGGACAGGGATGTCACAAAAAAGGAGTTTTGACTATGAAAGAAAAGAAAATCATGTTACCCACAATGGCTGAGGCAAAGAGGTTCGTTGATGAAGCTACGAAGTGTGACTTTGATATTGATGTATTCTATAATCGTGTAACCATTGATGCAAAGTCTATTCTCGGAGTGCTGAGCCTGGACCTGACCCGGATTCTGACGGTTCAGTTTAACGGTGAGAACCAGGGATTTGAGGAGTATCTGGAAACTATTTCCCCGGAAGCCAATGCAAGCGCTGCCTGATAGGGGCGCGGATTAAGAGGCGGATTGCGAACACCTGTTTGCAATCCGCCTCTTTTTATGGTATGATACCCTATATTATATATGGAGTGGACAGGGGAGGAAGAAAGAGTTGGGAAATCATTCACAGCCCCAGATACGCATTTCGGTGCGGAACCTGGTGGAGTTTGTAATGAGAAGCGGGGATCTGGACAACCGGAGGACAGCTGGGGCCAAGAAGGAGGCCATGCAGGCCGGCAGCAGACTGCACCGGAAGATTCAGAAACGTATGGGAACCTCCTACCGTTCCGAGGTGATGCTGCGGCATCAGGTACAGGAGGACATGTTTGATATCCTGGTGGAGGGAAGGGCGGACGGAATCATCACCGAGCCTGCCGGAGTCACCATTGATGAGATTAAGTGCATCTATATGGATGTATCCAGGCTGGAAGAACCGGATCCGGTCCATCTGGCCCAGGCTCTGTGCTATGGCTGGTTTTACAGCACCCAGAATGAGCTGGAAACCATCGGCATCCAGATTACCTACTGTAACATAGAGACAGAAGAAATCCGCCGGTTTAAGGAGGCCAGGAGCTTTGAGGAGCTGAAGGCATGGTTTGAGGGGCTGATTCATGAGTATGTCAAATGGGCCAGATATCTGTACCACCATGGGATCCGCCGCCAGGAGTGCTTAAAGGAACTGCCTTTTCCTTATCCTTACAGGGAAGGGCAGAAGGAGCTGGCAGGGAATGTGTACCGCTCCATTGCCAGAAAACGCAACCTGTTCATCCAGGCGCCTACCGGGGTGGGAAAGACCCTGTCCACCATCTACCCCAGTCTGAAGGCCATGGGCGAGGGACACGGAGAGAAGCTGTTTTACCTGACTGCCAAGACCATTACCAGGAGCGTGGCGGAGGAAGCCTTTTCCATTTTAAGGCGGGAGGGGAATCTCTATTTTAATACGGTTACCATCACAGCAAAGGAAAAGCTCTGCGTCATGGAAAAGCCGGACTGCAATCCCCAGGCATGTCCCAGGGCTAAGGGCCACTACGACCGGGTCAATGACGCTGTCTACGAAATCATCCAGGAGGTGGACGGCATCACCAGGGACAAGGTGCTGGAGTATGCCGAAAGATTTGAGATATGTCCCTTTGAATTCTGTCTGGATATCAGCAACTGGGTGGACGGCATCATATGCGATTACAATTATGTCTTTGATCCCAATGTAAAGCTGAAGCGGTATTTTGACCAGGGGGAGCCGGGCCAGGGGTACCTGTTTCTGGTGGATGAGGCCCATAATCTGGTGCCCAGGGCCAGGGAGATGTACAGCGCCAGCCTCATAAAGGAGGATGTGCTTCTGGCAAAACGCATTTTAAAGACACAGCCCGGAGCGGCAAAGGTCATTGCCCAGCTGGATAAGTGCAACCAGCGGTTCCTGGAATTAAAGCGTTCCTACGGCGGGGATGAGGGAGAGCGCAGGACCGTGCTGGGGAGCACCTACGAGCTGCTGCCGGATGTGAATGTTCTGGCCCTGAACCTGATGACCATGTTCGGGGAGCTGGAAACCTTTATGAATGAGAACATAGAATTTCCTGACCGGGACCTGGTGCTGGAGTTCTACTTTGCAGTCCGGGATTTTCTGTATGTGTATGACAGGCTGGACGAGAGCTACAGGATATATGACCAGATTCTCGCGGACGGCAGTTTTATGGTAAAGCTGCTGTGCATTAACCCGGCCGTGAACCTGAAGGAGTGCCTGGACAAGGGCGTCAGCACCCTGTTTTTCTCGGCCACACTACTACCCATCCAGTACTATAAGGAACTTTTAAGCGGCAGCCAGGAGGAATACGCTGTCTATGCAAAGTCTCCTTTTCCAGAGGAAAACCGCATGGTGCTGGCTGCCAGTGATGTCAGCAGCCGTTACAGCCGCAGGGGGCCTTCCGAGTATGAGAAGATTGTGGACTATATATGCCGGGTGGTGGAGGGAAAAAAAGGAAATTATATGGTATTCTGTCCCTCCTACCAGTATCTCCATGCCATAGAGGATATTCTGGCTGCCAGGGAGGCGTCGGGAGCCCTTTCTTTTATCTGGAACGCCCAGACAAACCATATGACTGAGGAGGACAGAGAGACATTTCTGCATAGCTTTGAGGAGGAGCGGGATTGCTCCATGGCAGCCTTATGCGTCATGGGAGGGATATTTTCAGAGGGAATCGACCTAAAAGAAGAGCGCCTTATCGGCGCTGTGATCATTGGAACCGGTCTGCCCCAGGTAAACACGGAACAGGAGATTCTAAAGGAATATTTTGACGAACATGGGGAGCATGGCTTTGACTATGCATACCAGTATCCGGGGATGAACAAGGTGATGCAGGCAGCCGGCCGGGTCATAAGGACCGTCCATGACAGGGGAATCATTGCCCTGTTAGACGACCGGTTCCTCCGCCCGGAGTACGTGGCCCTGTTCCCAAGGGAATGGGGGACCTATACCGTGGTCAACCGCTACAATGTGGACCAGGCCGTGAGGGCGTTTTGGGACGGGGTGGTATAGCCGGCCTTGGCGGCATCCCTGCGGACCATGGCAGGCGGCTGTTTCCTATAACATATCCATGAACTGTCTGGCTGCCTGGGATACGGGAAGACTTTCGTTGTAGGCCACCATCATCTGGCGGGAGGGGAGCTGTTCCTTCAAATCCAGGATGAACAGGTCCTCGTCATTTTTGGGGATACAGAAGTCAGGGACAAAAGCAATTCCAAGGCCGATGCGGGCCAGGTCGATGAGCAGGTCGTTGCTGGACAATTCGATTTCCGGAACCAGGTCCAGCTGGCTTTTCTGGAATACCTGATGAAGGAACTCGCTGGTGGTGCTCTTGCGGTCCAGCATCATGATGGGATACCGCAGCAGCTCCTCCAGGGCCAGTTTGGATCCCTTCAGGGGAAAGGCGCTGCGGCTGGCCACAAACACATCATGGAATTCATTGATAACCCTGGTATTCATACTGCCGGCCAGGGCGGAATTGGGATAGTTTGCAACGATGAAGTCAGCCTGTCCGTTTTCCAGGAACTTTGCGCATTCAATGGAAGTCTGGTTGATGACCTTGATATGGATGTTTGGAAATTCCTTGTGGAAGCGGTTCAGATAGGGGACCAGGTAGTAGCGGCATATGGTGTCGCTGGCTCCGATGCGCAGCTGTCCGCCGTTTAGGGTATGGGCCTCCAGCAGCTGGTTTTCTCCCTTTTTAATGAGATTCATGGCAGGTTCAATATGTTTTAACAGAATCTCCCCTTCCGGGGTGAGCTGTACTTTTTTTGTGCTTCGGATGAACAGGGGCTGGTTAAGCTTTTTTTCCAGGACTTTAATGGACTGGCTTACGGCAGACTGGGAGATAAAGAGCTGCTTGGAAGCCTCGGAAAAGCTCAGCGTTACCGCCACATGGTAAAATACCTTATAAAGTTCATAGTTAATATCCATTATTAAGTCCTCCTTATAAACTAAGCATATCTTATCACGATTGCCGGGGCTTTGTAAAGAGGGAAACTTGACTTATGGTTTGGGATGGATTATCCTATTAAGGATTATGAGCGGAATATGTAATTCTGGAAAATTGAAAGGATAGAGGCATAATGGAACACGATTTTTTTGATATGTATTTGGAAGAAATGAGAGGTATCACACCGCTTGACAGGGATGAAATGGTTTCTGTCCTTGAGGGAATAGCCAGGGGCGACGCGGCAGCCCGAAGCCGCCTGGTGGAGGGATGCCTGGGGCAGGTGCTGGAGATAGTGAGGGAATACGGGGATAGTGAGCTTCCCATATCGGATTTGGTCCAGGAGGCCAATACAGCCCTGATGCTGGCCGCCATAGAGTACGATGGCAGCGAACCCTGGAATGAACTCATGACCCGCCGCGTGAAGGAGAGCGTGGAACTGGCCCTGGAGGAGCAGAGGACGGAGAACCAGATTGAGGAGACCATGGCTGCCAGAGTCAATGTGCTTCAGACCGTGTCCCAGGTGCTGGCAAAGGAGCTTGGCAGGGAAGCAACCCTGGAGGAGCTTTCCGCTAAAATGAAGATGACTGAGGATGAGGTCAGGGATATCATGAAGCTGGCTCTGGATGCCCTTACCGTCAATGGGGAAGGTCAGGAAACGGCTTCCGTCCAGGATGAGGAAGAAGGCCCTAATCCTGTGAGGAATGGCTGGAATCTGGATGAGGGCCTGTAGGATACAGGACGGCAGGAGGTAAAAACAGATGAAACTCTACATCATACGCCATGGACAGACTGACTGGAACGTGCAGGGAAGGATACAGGGCAGGCAGGATATTCCGTTAAATGCAGCCGGCCGCAGCCAGGCTCAGATGCTGGCAAAGGGAATGGAAAAACGGCCTGTGACTGCCATTTACTCCAGCCCCCAGCTGCGGGCCATGGAGACCGCCAAGGCCCTTGCCGGGAACCAGGGGGTGGAGGTCATACCCCTGCCGGAGCTGGTGGAGATTGGATACGGCGACTGGGAGGGAAGGACTGCTTCGGATATATTGACAAAGGAACGAAAGCTGTATGAAGAATGGTGGCAGCATCCGGCCACGGTGGCGCCTCCCGGCGGGGAGACGTTGAACCAGGTGGATGCCAGGTGCAAAAAAGCCTGGGAGCGGATAAAGGGGGAGATAAAAGGGGACACGGCTGTGGTGGCCCACGGGGGAACGCTGGCCCATTTTATTGTCCATCTTCTGGAGGGCCGGCCGGATGCAGCTGAAATTGTTGTGGGAAATGCCAGCATCACTACCATAGAGTATGACCCGGTTACCGGACAGTGCAGTCTGGCGGGGCTAAATGACTGCAGCCATTTAATGTGAAAATATTGACATAATTTTTAAGGGAACAATGTTCAAAACACTTGCGTTCCAAGGGGGAATATATTAAAATAAGGGCAGTTTTGTAAGCGCTTACAATTTTAAAAGGAGGTATTTCTATGACAGAGGTAAGAGGCAATGTAATCGTAGGGCAGTCCGGCGGCCCCACCGCGGTGATTAATTCCAGTCTGGCCGGCGTGTTTAAGACAGCCAAGGACAGGGGAGCCAGGAAGGTATACGGCATGCTTCATGGCATACAGGGACTTCTGCAGGAGCGGTATGTGGATCTGGAGGAGCACATCAAGTCTGATCTGGATATTGAGCTTTTGAAGAGGACGCCCTCCGCGTATCTGGGTTCCTGCCGTTTCAAGCTGCCGGAGATATGTGACGACCGGGAGATATATGATAAGATATTCTCCATCCTGGACAAGCTGGAGGTGGAATACTTTTTCTATATCGGCGGCAATGATTCCATGGACACCATCAAGAAACTTTCTGACTATTCCCTGTTAAACGGCAGTAAGATTCGCTTTATGGGCGTGCCCAAGACCATTGACAATGACCTGGCAGCCACGGACCATACTCCCGGATACGGCAGCGCGGCCAAGTATATCGGCGCTATCACAAAAGAGGTTATCCGGGACGGCCTTGTATATGACCAGCAGAACGTGACCATCCTGGAGATTATGGGCCGGAACGCGGGCTGGCTGACAGGGGCTGCTGCCCTGGCAAAGGGAGAGGACTGCGAGGGACCGGACATGCTGTTTCTTCCCGAGGTAACCTTTGACGTGGATTCCTTTATGAAGAAGGTGGAGGAGCTCCATAAGAAAAAAGCATCGGTGGTGGTGGCTGTGTCCGAGGGCGTGAAGCTGGCGGACGGCCGGTATGTGTGCGAGCTGACAGACGGCATCGAGTTCGTGGACGCGTTCGGACATAAGCAGCTTACCGGCACGGCCAGGTTCCTGGCAGAAAAAATCAACCGGGAAGTGGGATGCAAGACAAGGGCCATTGAGTTTAATTCCCTACAGCGCTGCGCCTCCCATATTGTGTCAAGGGTGGATATTACAGAAGCCTTCCAGGTAGGCGGTGCTGCCGTGAAGGAGGCCTTTGAGGGTGAGACAGGCAAGATGATCATTCTTAAGAGGGTGTCCGACGATCCTTACGTCTGCGTAACGGATATTTACGATGTACATAAGGTGGCAAATGTGGAGAAGAAGGTTCCCAGAGAGTGGATTAATGAGGCGGGGGATTATGTGACCGAGGAATTTGTGAACTATATCCGTCCATTGATTCAGGCTGAGCTGACGCCTATTATGACGGATGGTCTGCCCCGGCATTTGTATTATACGGATGTGGAAAAGAAGCAGGGATGAGAAGTCTGAGCTGAGGGGGAATGGGGAGTTGGCCGCCGGGAGCCGGCAAAACAGCCAGTAAAACAAAATAGCAAAACAGACAGTAAAACAAACAACAATACGGCATAGCCGAAATGGACTATACCGTATATTGAGGCGAATGCTTTCTAAAATCAGAAAGCATTCGCTTAATTAATTTTTTGATGAAATTGCTAAAAATAAAACCTGTGTTTGTCCTGGACCGGCAGACGGGCTGATAGGGGGCGGCTGCCGGCAGCGGGATCATCAGTGGTATAGCTTCTTATGCTCATATACCGGCTCGGAAGTGAGCTGCACGCCCAGTTTGTTGAATACCTTGATGTCCACATCGGACAGCATCACAGAGGTGTGGACCTGGCAGCCGCGGAGCTTGGGAAGCTGGGCCAGAGCTTTTTTTGCGGTTTGGTCGGTGGCCGCGCTCATGCTCAGGGCGATGAGTACCTCGTCGGTGTGTAGGCGGGGGTTCTTGCTTCCCATGTATTGGGTCTTTAGGGTCTGGATGGGCTCAATAGCGGACGGAGCAATAAGGTGTATATTGTGGGGGATGTCTCCCAGGACCTTAATGGCGTTTAACAGGAGGGCGGCAGAGGCTCCCAACAGGCTGCTGGTCTTGCCGGTGACAATGGTGCCGTCATTTAATTCCATGGCTGCCGCCGGGCCGCCGGATACCTTGGCCCGCTCCAGACAGGGCGCAATCACCCCGCGCATGGTGGAGTCAATTTTTGCCTTATTCATTAAAAGGTTGATTTTATAAACTTCGTCGGAAGTCCCTTCCTCCTTGGCCAGACGGTTGAGGGCATGGTAGTAGCGGCGTATGATTTCCTGCTTGGATGCTTCGCAGCAGGCTTCGTCGTCCATAATGCAGAAGCCGGCCATGTTCACACCCATGTCTGTGGGAGATTTGTAGGGGCTTTCTCCGTATATGCCTTCAAAGATGGCGTTTAATACAGGGAAAATGTCCACATCCCGGTTGTAGTTCACCGTGGTTACGCCGTAGGCTTCCAGGTGGTAGGGGTCTATCATATTCACATCGTTTAAATCAGCGGTGGCTGCCTCGTAGGCCAGGTTCACCGGATGCTTTAAAGGAAGATTCCAGATGGGGAAGGTCTCAAATTTGGCGTAGCCGGCCTTGATGCCGCGTTTGTTTTCATGGTACAGCTGGGAGAGACAGGTGGCCATCTTGCCGCTGCCCGGACCCGGAGCCGTGATGATTACCAGGGGGCGGGTGGTCTCAATGTAATCGTTCTTGCCGTAGCCTTCGTCGCTGACAATGAGGGGTACATTGCTGGGGTAGCCTTCGATACAGTAATGGCGGTACACCTTGATGTCGCGGTGCTCCAGCTTGGTCTTGAACTGGTCGGCGCCGCTCTGGCCGCTGTACTGGGTGATGACAACGCTTCCCACATAGAGGCCCTTGTCCCGGAACTCCTGAATCAGACGGAGTACATCCTCGTCGTAAGTGATGCCCAGGTCATGGCGGACCTTGTTCTTTTCGATGTCAGCCGCATTGATGGCAATGAGGATTTCGGCCTGGTCAGCCATTTGAAGGAGCATACGGAGCTTGCTGTCCGGTGCAAAGCCGGGCAGGACCCTGGAGGCGTGGTAGTCGTCAAAAAGCTTTCCTCCGAATTCCAGATACAGCTTGTCTCCGAATTCCCCAATACGCTGTTTGATGTGTTCTGACTGCATGGTTAGGTATTTTTCATTATCAAATCCGATTTTCATTTCTTCTGTAATCTCCCGGTTTTTTATAATCACATACTTTTTTAGTATAGCACAACTTTCAGGCCTTCGCTACAAGGAGTTTTGAGGGGGATTTTTGAATATTTATAAGCACTGCATATATCAATGATTAAATATATTAATTTTACTAATTTATTATTTTTGTGTTATGATAGGAACAGATAAAAGGGCAAAGGTCCTTTTTGTGTTGTGTATTAATGAAAAGGTCATGATGAGAGCAGGAGGTTGCTAAATGAGCGTAAGACGAATATTTGTGGAGAAGAAGCCAGCTTATGCAGTAAAGGCAGGGGAGCTTCGTGAAGAACTGGAAAATTATCTGGGCATCCATAATGTGAAAAATGTGCGGGTTTTAATCCGCTATGATATTGAGAATCTGTCAGAGGAGACCTATAAGAAGGCGCTGGTGACTATTTTCTCAGAGCCGCCGGTGGATCTGGTTTACGAGGAGGAATTTACCAGGAATCCGGGAGACCTGGTGTTTTCCGTGGAATATCTGCCGGGACAGTTTGACCAGAGGGCGGATTCGGCAGAGCAGTGCGTAAAGCTTCTGAAGGAGGATGAGGAGCCGGTTATCCGGTCCGCCACCACCTATGTGGTTACGGCTCCCCTGACCGCAGAACAGGAGGAGGCGATCAAGAGCTTCTGCATCAATCCCGTGGACAGCCGTCAGGCGGATGAGGAGAAGCCGGAAACCCTGGTGACGGAATTCGAGGTTCCGGAGGACATACTGTATTTTGACGGGTTTGCGGATTCTTCAGAGGAGGAGCTGAAGGCTCTTTACGGTACCCTGAACCTGGCCATGACCTTTAAGGACTTCCTCCATATCCAGAATTATTATAAGAAGGAAGAGCACAGGGATCCGTCCGTGACAGAAATACGTGTGCTGGATACTTATTGGTCGGATCACTGCCGCCATACTACCTTTTCCACAGAGCTTAAAAATGTAAGCTTTACGGACGGCGATTACAGAGAGCCCATGGAGGAAACCTATAAGCAGTACCTGGCTGACCGGGAAGTGATTTATAAGGGAAGGGACGATAAGTACGTGTGCCTTATGGACCTGGCTCTTATGGCTATGAAGAAGCTGAGGAGCGAGGGAAAGCTTCAGGACATGGAAGTTTCTGATGAAATCAATGCATGCAGCATCGTGGTTCCGGTGGAGATTGACGGTGTAATAGAAGAGTGGCTGGTGAATTTTAAGAATGAGACACACAACCATCCCACAGAGATTGAGCCTTTCGGCGGCGCTGCCACCTGTCTGGGAGGAGCGATCCGCGATCCGCTGTCAGGGCGTACCTACGTGTACCAGGCTATGCGCGTTACCGGCGCAGCCGACCCCACCAGGCCCCTTGGGGAGACTCTTAAGGGCAAGCTGCCCCAGAGAAAGATTGTTAACAGCGCAGCCCAGGGATATTCCTCCTACGGCAACCAGATTGGTCTGGCAACCGGTTATGTGAAGGAGATCTATCATCCCGGCTATGTTGCAAAGAGAATGGAAATCGGAGCTGTTATGGGCGCTGCTCCCAGAAAGGATGTTATCCGCGAGACCTCTGATCCGGGGGATATCATCATTCTTTTGGGCGGGCGTACGGGCCGCGACGGAATCGGCGGCGCCACCGGTTCCTCCAAGGTTCACACCACTTCCTCCATCGAGGTATGCGGAGCTGAGGTACAGAAGGGAAATGCGCCTACAGAGCGCAAGATTCAGAGGATGTTCCGCAGGCCTGAGGTCAGCAGAATCATCAAGAAGTGCAATGACTTCGGCGCAGGCGGCGTATCGGTAGCCATCGGAGAGCTGGCTGCCGGCCTTAAGATTGATTTGGACAAGGTTCCCAAGAAATATGCGGGCCTGGACGGCACGGAGATAGCCATTTCCGAGTCCCAGGAGCGTATGGCAGTGGTGGTGGATCCAAAGGATGTTAACCGGTTCCTTGGGTATGCTGCAGAGGAAAACCTGGAGGCAGTGACCGTGGCAGTAGTGACAGAGGAGCCAAGGCTTAAGATGGACTGGCGCGGAAAGACCATTGTGGACCTGAGCAGGGCCTTCTTGGACACCAACGGGGCACATCAGGAGGCGGACGTGACCCTGGAGGTTCCAGGCCGGGCAGGCAACCTGTTTGATAAGGCAGATGTGGCTGACGTCAGGGAAAAATGGCTGGGCATGCTTTCCGATCTGAACGTGTGCTCCCAGAAGGGGCTGGTGGAGCGTTTTGACGGCTCCATCGGTGCAGGTTCCGTGTTCATGCCTTACGGCGGCAGGTATCAGCTGACCGAGACCCAGGCTATGGTGGCTAAGCTTCCTGTGCTGAAGGGACATACAGATACTGTTACCATGATGAGTTACGGCTTTGACCCAAGGCTTTCCAGCTGGAGCCCATACCACGGCGCGGTGTATGCAGTGGTTTCCTCCGTTGCAAAGATCGTGGCGGCCGGCGGCGATTACAGCAGGATTCGTTTCACCTTCCAGGAGTATTTCCGCAGGATGAACGAGAACCCATCCAGGTGGAGCCAGCCCTTCTCCGCACTTCTGGGCGCCTACAGCGCACAGCTGGGCTTTGGCCTGCCCTCCATCGGAGGAAAGGACAGCATGTCAGGCACCTTTGACACGGAGGACGGTGAAATCAATGTTCCGCCCACCCTGGTTTCCTTTGCCGTGGATGTGAACAGCCATAAGAATGTGATTACCCCTGAATTCAAGCGTCCGGGCAGTAAGATTGTTGTGTTCCGGATTGCAAGGAATCAATATGACCTGCCGGACTACAGCCAGGTTATGGACGGTTATGGAAAGATATTTGAAGATATAAAGGCAGGCCGCATTATATCCGCCTATGCTGTGGAGGGCAATGGCCTTGCAGAGGCAGTGAGCAAGATGGCATTCGGCAATAAGCTGGGTGTGAAGATTGAGCACAATGTGGACCCAAGGGATTTCTTTGCCGCTGCATGGGGCGACATCGTGTGCGAGGTGCCGGATGGAATGGTGGGACAGCTGTCCATATCCTATACCGTTATCGGTGAGGTGACTGACAGAGGCGCATTTGAGTACGGAAACGTGACCATTTCCATGGAAGAGGCATTAGACACGTGGATGACTCCCTTGGAGGACGTGTTCCCCCCTGCCGCAGGCAGGGAGGCAAGAGGAGAAGAGGCTGCGCTGGAAGAGAAGCTGTATCACAGCGGCGCAGTGTATGTGTGCGACCATAAAATCGGACAGCCAACCGTATTTATTCCGGTATTCCCGGGAACCAACTGCGAGTATGACAGCGCCAGGGCCTTTGAGCGGGCGGGAGCAAAGGTGGTTACCAGGGTGCTGCGCAACATGAGCGCCGAAGATATCCGCCAGTCTGTGGACGAATACAGGAGAGAGATTGCAAAGGCCCAGATCGTCATGTTCCCGGGCGGATTCTCAGCAGGCGATGAGCCGGAGGGTTCTGCCAAGTTCTTTGCCACTGTGTTCCGCAACGCAGTGATGAAGGAAGAAATTGAGAAGCTTCTGGGCGAGAGAGACGGACTGATGCTGGGCATCTGTAACGGCTTCCAGGCCCTGATTAAGCTGGGCCTCCTGCCGGAGGGTGAAATCAAGGAGCAGGGACCGGAGTCACCTACCCTTGCCATGAATACCATTGGCCGCCATGTCTCCAAGATGGTATATACCAAGGTGGTATCCGATAAATCCCCATGGCTGGCCGGGGCCGGACTGGGCAGCGTATACTGCAATCCGGCATCCCACGGAGAGGGCCGTTTCGTTGCCAATGAATCATGGCTTCACAGGCTCTTTGCCAATGGACAGGTGGCAACCCAGTATGTGGACGACCAGGGCAGATGCACCATGGACGAGTACTGGAATCCCAATGGCTCTTATATGGCCATTGAGGGCATCACCAGCCCCGATGGAAGGATTCTGGGCAAAATGGCCCATTCCGAGCGCCGTGGCGAGGCAGTTGCCATGAATATTTACGGGGAGCAGGATATGAAGATATTTGAGTCTGGGGTGAGGTATTTTGGGTTGTAGATGGTTACGCGGACGTGTATAGGCAGTCGCGTCCGTGATAGGAGGGAACGCAGGTCGGCAGGTGACTGTTTCCGCAGTGGGAGAGACTAAGGCCCAAAGTCACCTCCCGCCCTGCGTTCCCTCCTCTCACCCACTACTTTTCAGAGCGTCCGCTGTCCTTTCCACGCCAGGGATAGAAAAAATCTCTGGCTATTGATGTCAGAGATTCGCAGTGTACTGTCTGGCTGGGATTGACAATTGCAGAGATGATCCAGCAAAGGCCGCATTTCAAGATGAAATCAAGATAATGCGGCCTTGTATATTGATTGGTATGCCGGTAGATTCGGCATGCCATTTTTCTTTTTTTCTGAATAGGATATAAATGATGCAGATGCGAAGATACGTTGTGGGTGAGCGGGATGGGGGCGGGGGAGGCGGAGGCATCTACAGGAGCGTTGGTATCACTTGGGCTGCGGGAAACGGCTTTAAGATTCAGGCGTACCCTTGTCTGAGCCTGGGAAATGGATTCCAGGCTGAACCTATAGCGCGAGTTGGGTCGCCTGAATCTTGTTTAAAGCCGTTTTCCGCGGCCTTAGTGATTCCCGCTCCGCAGCCGGCCTCCGTCTCTCCCGCCCCCATCCCGTTCACGGACGGATTCCCCCTCCCCCTTCTGCATCCCCTAAATCCTCTTCTGATACCCAACCCTCAAATCCCCTGCTTCGCTTCCTTCTGTGAGAATCAGGGTGCCGCAGCGGATGTAGCCGCTTTTTGCCAGGGCGCGCTGCATGGCCTGATTGTCAGGATGGGTGTCAATGCGGATATTGCGGATGCCTGATTGGAGGACATACTGTTCTGCCTCTGAAAACAGCCGGGCAGCCAGGCCCCGGCCTTTCATGGAGTCCTTCACACATACCCGGTGGAATGCATAGTATGGCTCCTGGTTCAGCCAGGCCCCGTCTATGGAGGCATAGCTGGCTTCCGGCCCGGGGACAATGGTAATCATCCCGACCACCTGGCCCATGTCCTCAAGAACATGGAGCTGGGACTGAAGAATGGAAGCCTCCATCACCTGGCGGTTGGGCTCCCCCTTCTGCCATTGATCGATATTCCTTGCTTTAAATGATTCCTTGGCCTGGTCCGACATGGCTACAAGCTGGTCCAGGTCTTCTGTGTCTGCAAAACGATATGTCATAAAAGTCCTCCTGTTATAAGGTGAAGCGTTCTAAAATTTGCTGCCGGCGCATTGATACAGTCATATCCAGTATACCGTTGCCGGTCCTCTGCGTCAATAAAAGCAGGGGAATGAAGCTTACTTTTCCTGTGGTTGTTCCGGGGCAGGATGGTATTGCATTTTGCCGGACGGCTGATTATAATTGTGATATCATAAGATTTCGCACAGAGGAAAGGAGCTTAAGTAAGATGAACACAGCATTGACAAGGGAGAGGGCCTTAGAGGCCCTGAAAAAATATAACAGGGAGCCATTCCACATTCTCCACGCCCTTACCGTGGAAGGCGTGATGCGCTGGTTTGCCCAGGACCAGGGATATGGGGAGGAGACGGATTTCTGGGGAATCGCCGGCCTGCTGCACGACATTGACTTTGAGATGTACCCGGAGCAGCACTGCGTTAAGGCGCCGGAGCTTCTGAAGGAAGCAGGGGTGGAGGATGAGCTCATCCATGCCGTGTGCAGCCACGGGTACGGTCTTGTCTCAGATGTGAAGCCGGAGCACCAGATGGAAAAGATTTTGTTTGCGTCGGACGAGCTAACGGGCCTGATTGGGGCTGCGGCCAGGATGCGTCCGTCCGGGAGCGTAATGGACATGGAGGTGTCCAGCCTTAAGAAGAAGTTTAAGGACAAACGCTTTGCAGCAGGATGTTCCAGAGATGTAATCAGGGAAGGGGCCGAGGGACTGGGCTGGACCCTGGAGGAGCTTATGGATAAGACTATCCAGGCCATGCGCTCCTGTGAGGCCGCTGTCAGCGAGGAGATGAAATCATACGAGGCATAACGCCTTCTTCACTGGCCGTTGCTTTGCGATGCCTGTACCTGTCTGTTTATCATTCCGAACCCTTCTTTTGATTTGTAAAGAAAATTTCTATATATATTGAAAAAAGACATGCAGAGATATATACTTGAGGGGAAATGTTGCGTGAATTTTCTGAAATAAGGGGTAAGTGCCTGACTATAGGCGCTTATCTGCTTATGAGAAGGAGGGAATGTAATGGTTGCTATGTATTTTGTAGGAGCAGGTTCGCTTATGGCGCTGGCGTTTGCAGCCTGCATGTTTGTGCGGGTCAGGAGAGAACCTGGAGGGAACCCGGAGATGCTCCGTATATCCGGAGCCGTACAAAAGGGTGCCAATGCGTATCTGAGACGTCAATACAAAGGTGTGGGAATATTCTTTGCAGCCGTGTTTGTCATTCTGCTAGTGATGGCATTCTGCGGCTTTTTGAGTTTTTTTACGCCCTTTGCATTTCTGACAGGCGGTTTTTTCTCGGGTCTGTCCGGATTTATCGGCATGCGTACAGCCACCATGGCCAACTGCCGGACTGCCCAGGGAGCGTCCCGGAACCTGAACAAGGGACTGAGGGTGGCATTCTCGGCAGGCTCTGTTATGGGGTTTACCGTGGTGGGCTTGGGCCTTCTGGATTTGACTGTGTGGTATTTCATATTGAACATGGCTTTTGGCGCGCTTCCTGAAAGCCAGCGGATTGCCCAGATTACGGCCAACATGCTGACCTTTGGCATGGGCGCTTCCAGCATGGCCCTGTTTGCCAGGGTGGGCGGCGGCATCTTTACCAAGGCGGCTGATGTGGGCGCCGATCTGGTGGGTAAGGTGGAGGCCGGAATCCCTGAGGATGACCCGAGAAATCCGGCTGTTATCGCTGACAATGTGGGTGATAATGTGGGCGATGTGGCTGGTATGGGCGCTGATCTGTACGAGTCCTATGTGGGGTCCATCGTATCCACTGCCGCGCTGGCCGTGGCCGCCGGATACGGGGTAAAGGGCGTGGCTGTTCCTATGATGCTGGCTGCCCTGGGAGTGCTGGCGTCTATCCTGGGAACCTTTTTTGTAAAGACAGAGGAGGACGCGTCACAGAAGAATCTTTTAAAGGCTCTGAGGACGGGAACTTACATCAGCGCGGCGCTGGTGGTGGCAGCGGCTTATGCAGCCATCCGTATTCTGCTTCCGGACCACATGGGTATCTACGCGGCCATACTATCGGGGCTGGCCGCCGGTGTGCTGATTGGAGCTGTCACGGAATACTATACGTCTGATACGTATAATCCCACCAGAAAGCTGGCAGCGTCCAGCCGGACAGGAGGGGCCACAGTCATCATCAGCGGTCTTTCCCTGGGCATGCTGTCCACGGTGGCTCCTGTGGTTATCGTGGGCGTATCGGTCCTGATTAGCTATTACTGCTCAGGCGGCAGTGCTGATTTCAATGCAGGGCTTTACGGCGTGGGCGTGTCCGCAGTGGGCATGCTGTCCACCCTGGGCATTACCCTGGCAACCGACGCTTACGGACCGGTTGCCGATAATGCGGGCGGTATTGCAGAGATGACGCACATGCCGGAGGAGGTGCGTCAGAGAACCGATGCACTGGATTCCCTGGGCAACACCACGGCTGCCACAGGCAAGGGATTTGCCATTGGTTCCGCCGCGCTTACGGCCCTGGCCCTGATAGCGTCCTATATTGATAAGGTGAAGCAGATTGACCCGTCCCTGAGCATGGACCTGTCCATCACCAATCCCACGGTGCTCATTGGCCTTTTTATCGGAGGCATGCTGCCGTTCCTGTTTGCGGCCCTTACCATGGAGGCGGTGGGCGAGGCGGCCCAGTCCATAGTGGTGGAGGTGCGCAGGCAGTTCAGGGAAATAAAGGGACTGATGGAGGGAAAGGCAGAGCCGGACTACGGGGCCTGCGTGGATATGTGTACCATTTCGGCCCAGAGGCTGATGGTTGCCCCGGCCATGGTGGCGGTCATCATACCTGTGGCGGTGGGGCTTCTTCTGGGGCCGGAGGGTGTATCCGGACTGCTGGCAGGCAATACGGTTACTGGGTTTGTGCTGGCTGTTATGATGGCAAATGCCGGAGGAGCCTGGGATAACGCAAAAAAATACATAGAGAGCGGGCAGCTGGGAGGAAAGGGCAGTGAGGAACACAAGGCGGCTGTCATAGGCGATACCGTGGGAGATCCGTTTAAGGATACCTCGGGTCCGTCCATCAACATCCTCATAAAGCTGACCAGTATGGTATCCATTGTGTTTGCCGGGCTTATTGTGGCAGTGCATCTACTGTAAAACCGTGAGACGGCGCATGGACATTCCATAAGGAAAAGTCCGCCATAGAAAAACAAATGTCTCCTGTACGCAAATTTTTTCCTTTAAAAGTATTGACATACATAACAAAGTAAGGTATTATTTGCACTTGTAACGCTATACATATAAAGTGGCATTTATTTTATGAAATACGCTCCATATCCGGCGCATAGAAAGAAACAAGGGAGACAGACAAGATGAAAAAAGTGGTGAAGTTCGGCGGAAGTTCATTGGCCAGTGCAAGACAGTTCAAGAAAGTAGCAGATATCATTAAATCTGATAAGTCCAGAAGATACGTGGTCCCTTCCGCACCAGGCAAGCGAAGCGACAAGGATGAGAAGGTGACGGACCTGCTCTATGCCTGTTATGATGCAGTGGCAGAAGGAAGGTCCTATAAGAAAATCCTGGAAAAGATTAAGAGCAGATATATGGATATCATCGACGGCCTGGATTTAAACCTGAACCTGGACCACGAATTTGACAGGATAGAGGAGAATTTTCTGGCAAAGGCAGGACGGGATTACGCTGCTTCCCGCGGAGAATACCTAAACGGCATCGTGGCAGCCAACTTCCTGGGATTTGAGTTTGTGGATGCGGCGGAGGTCATTTTCTTTGATGAAAACGGAAATTTTGAGTCAGAGCACACCAACCGGGAGCTGTCCGAGCGTCTGGAGCATGTGGAGAAGGCTGTTATCCCTGGTTTTTACGGTTCCAAGCCGGATGGGACCATCAAAACATTTTCCAGAGGCGGTTCCGATGTTACGGGCTCTATCGTGGCCAAGGCCATCCACGCGGATATGTACGAGAACTGGACGGATGTGTCCGGCGTTCTGGTGACAGACCCCAGAATCGTGGAGAATCCGGAAGTTATCGAGACCATTACATACAAGGAACTGAGGGAGCTTTCCTACATGGGAGCCAGCGTCCTTCATGAGGATGCCATTTTCCCGGTGCGCAAGGAGGGCATTCCCATCAATATCAGGAACACCAACCGTCCTGAGGACAAGGGCACCCTTATTGTGGAGAGCACCTGCCGCAAGCCGCGTTACACCATCACTGGAATTGCCGGCAAGAAGGGATTCTGCTCCATCAACATAGAGAAGGCCATGATGAATGCCGAGGTTGGGTTTGGGAGAAAGGTGCTCAGCGTGTTTGAACAGTACGGCATCTCCTTTGAGCACATGCCCTCAGGCATTGATACCATGACTGTCTACGTGCACCAGTCGGAATTTGAGGAGTTTGAGCAGTCCGTCATAGCCGGAATCCACAGGGCTGTGGAGCCGGACACCGTGGAACTGGAGTCGGACCTGGCGCTGATTGCAGTGGTGGGACGGGGCATGCGCTCCACCAGAGGAACAGCCGGCCGCATCTTTTCCGCCCTGGCCCATGCAAGGGTCAATGTGAA
>ENA-OQKY01000895-OQKY01000895.1-human-gut-metagenome-genome-assembly--contig:-NODE-895-length-22324-cov-46.440059_pt1 | contig 22324 bp, 19 predicted proteins | sample MGYA00242652_ERZ504805 | MGnify/ENA primary metagenome ERZ504805 (study PRJEB26092, sample SAMD00036400) | human gut metagenome | host: Homo sapiens | study: EMG produced TPA metagenomics assembly of... | reverse complement strand
GCCGCTGCTGGTGTGCCGCACTGCGGGGTCGTTGACTTTTTGCATGATTCCTCCAATTTTAAGTTTCCGGGTTCAAACCTCTCCGTCACGCCTGCGGCGTGCCACTGCCCGGGTTGCGGCTCCCAGCATCTGCTTCGGCCCTTGGTGCGGGCCTCGCATCCTGCTGGCCGCGGCCCCAACAGCGACTCCCTGTTTCCGCCGCTGGCGGCGGTCGTCGTTGTTGCTCCTAACGAGGGGAGGCTTTGGCATTCCGTAAAGCTTCACCTCTTCGCCAGAGGCTCCCCTCGATAGGGGAGCTGTCGAGCGAAGCGAGACTGAGAGGTTACTTCTTCGAATAATCCCGTTCTCCGTAGATGGCCGTACCAATGCGCACGAGGGTGGCCCCCTCCCGGATGGCGTTCTCAAAGTCGCCGCTCATGCCCATGGAGAGGGTCTCCATCTTCACGTTCTGGTACCCCCGCTCCCCGGCCTGCGCGAACAGCTTGTACACCTGAGCGAGATACCGGCGGTTCTGGGCGTCGTCGTCGTTGACGGGCGGGATGGCCATCAGACCCTTGACCCGGATGTGCTCTTCTGCGGCGGCAGCGTCCAGCAGGGGCCAGAGCTGTTCCGGCGAGACGCCCGACTTCGACTCCTCGCCGCCGATGTTCACTTCCAGCAGGACGTCCTGCACGATGCCGGCCTTGGCGGCTTCCTTTTCGATGGCGGCCAGCAGATGCTCGCTGTCCACGCTCTGGATGAGGCTTGCGCGGCCCAGCACCTTCTTGATTTTGTTGGTCTGCAAATGGCCGATGAAGTGGCTGGGCTTGCCGCAGTAAGCACCGGCGTCGTAGTTGGCGCAAAGCTCCTGCACATGGTTCTCGCCGAACACATCGATGGCAAGGGCCGCGCTGGCAGCAACGGTGTCCGCGGTGCGGGTCTTGCAGGCGGCGCAGAGCTGCACTTCGGCGGGGTCGCGGCCTGCTTCCCGGGCCGCTGCGGCCATCTTTTCGCGGATGGCCTCCACTGCCTCCCGCATCTCTTCCAGATCCTTTTCTGCCATAGGACTCAGTCCTCCTCGGTATATTTTGCGCGCTCGCCGCCGATGAGCTTCGGGCGGGTGCGGGCGCAGAGAATGTTGGCCTCGCCGATCTTCGAAAGGCTCAGCCGCACCGGCACAGCCACCCGGCGCAGATGCATTCCGATGAGGGTGCCTCCGATGTCGATGCCTGCGTGGGCGCGGATCTCTTCTACCGCGATGGGGTCTTTGAACTGCTTCCAGCAGGTGGTGGCCCAGCTGCCGCCCGCATGGGGACGCGGCACGACGCAGACTTCCTCCCAGCCGTATTTCTCAGCGGCTTCCCGCTCAATAATGATGGCCCGGTTGAGGTGCTCACAGCACTGTGCGGCCAGCCAGATGCCGTTTTCGGCCAGCACCGGTGCGATGCCGGCGTAGACAGCCTGTGCAGCTTCAAGGCTCGAGTCCTTGCCGATGTGGCCGCCGACGATCTCGCTGGACGAGCAGCCCACCACAAAGACGTCGCCCTTTTTCAGCTTTGCCTGGGCCAGCAGCTCCGTCACAGCCTGCCGCGCTTCGGTCTCGATTTGCTTTTTGAACTCTTCCGTCATAAAAAACACCTCGTTTTATACTCTTGCAGACAGCAGGCTGGCAGAGCCTGCCGCGCCGAAATACACTTTGCTTCCCGCCGGGCACACCGCCGTGCAGCCGTCCAGCTCTCTGCCCGAGAATGTCTGCTTCCAGCTTCCGTCGGCGGTGTCCACGGCCTCGGCGCAGGGGGCGTCCGCAGGCAGCTTGAACAGCTTCTTCTGGATGTTCTCGCCGGCCCGCAGGGCGATGCCCCGCAGAAGGGTGCTGTCCGCGTGCTTTTCCAGCCAGCCGCTGCGGGTCCAGCGGTAGCTGATATAGAGGATGCCGTCCTCGTCCAGCGCCAATGCGCCGGGATATCCCGGCAGGCCAGACACAAAGCTCCCGCAGTTTTTGCCGCCGGCGGTCAACTCCCGGGCGTCGGCGTCCACAGCCCAGACGCAGCGGTTCCCGAGATCGGAAACGTACAGCGTTCGGCCATCCTCCGAGAGGGCCAGACCAGCCGCACCGGCCACGCCGCCCAGCACCTGTTCCACCGTCCGGGCCGACGGGTCATACACATAGACGCAGCCCGTTCCGGTGTGGGCGATGAGCTCGGTGCGGAGAGCGCTTTCCAGCCCGTTTTTCGCAGCGGCTTCGGTGGACACGGCGAAATAGACCTTCCCGTCCGGGCCGGTCTCCACCGCCGACAGCACACCCAGCGGTGCGCCGTCGATTTGGGTCACCACCTGTTCCACTGAGGTTCCCCAGCTGTCATGCCGGGCGCGGCAGAGCGCCCCGCCGGAGGGCGTCACCACCGTCAGCCACAAGTCGCCGTCGGCGTCGAAGGCAAAGCCGGTCAGCTCGCCCTCCACCGACAGGATGGCCGCGGTGTGTCCGCCGTCGGTGCGGACAAGGTCGCTCTGACGCTTTTTCATGGCCGCACCGTTGTAGGCAGCAGCGTAGACAAGGCCGTCCTGGGTGCGGACGCAGTCCACGCCCAGATAGCCGCCCGGCTTCCAGCCGTCCTTGCTGTCGGCGGAGAGGGCCGTCTGCGCGGCACCGGTGTCCTGCCGCACATCCGGGGCGGTATAGGCTTTCGGCGGCGTGTCGATGGGCCGCAGCAGCAGGCCATACACCAGCGCCGCCAGCATCAGCAGGGCAAAGATGTTGCTGGCCACCCGGAAGCGGGTCATCAGGGCTTCCCGCTCGATGGCGGCCTGTGCTTCCAGCTGGGCTTTCCGGCGGGCAGCGGCGGCAGACGTACGCTGGGCGCGGCGGAGCCACCGGTCCACAAAGAGGGCCACGTTCGGCCCCACCGTGATGGATGTAATGAAGAGGAGCAGTACCAGCTCTACGAATCCAATGCGCATGAACAGTTTTTCCTTTGTATTTGTCAGATTTCGGGGAAGTCTTTTATCATTGTAGTATAGCACACTTCGGCTTTTCTGCGCAAGATGAGGCCGAGCTTGACAGCCCCCGAAGCGGCCCTTTATAATCAGAGCAGACACGAAACACACCCACTGGGATGTTTTCCCAAAAAATCTACTCAAACTTCACAAAAATTCCTAATTGATAGGGTATGATAGACTTAAGTGCAGTATACAGTTCCGCCGGGCTGACTCTGAGCAGCCTCCGGCGCTTGGGAGATAGAAGCTTTTAGGAGGAATGCCTTATGGCAAAAATTCTTATCGTTGACGACGAGCCCCGCATCCGGGAGCTCATCCGGGAGAATTTACAGTATTCGGGCTACACCTGCGAGGAGGCAGGGGACGGCTCCGCCGCCCTGTCGCTGCTCACCGGCGGCGGCTACGATCTGGTCATCCTCGATTTGATGATGCCCTTCATGGACGGCATGACCTGCCTGCGGGAGATGCGCACCCGCCGCATCAACACCCCCGTCATCATCCTGACGGCCCGCGGCGAGGAGTACGACAAGCTGGCCGGCCTCGAGGGCGGCGCTGACGATTATGTGGTCAAACCCTTCTCCCCCCGGGAGCTGGTGGCCCGTGTCAAGGCTGTGCTCAACCGCACCATGCCCCGCACCGAGGCTTCTGACAGCACCATGACCTTCGGGGAGCTGTCCATCGACACGGCCAGCCACACCGTCAAGGTGTCGGGCGAGGAAGTGAGCCTCACGCCCAAGGAGTTCGACCTGCTGGTCTTCCTGGCCTCCAACAAGGGAATCGCCCTCAGCCGCGAGAAGATCCTGCAGAAGGTGTGGAACTATGACTACTTCGGCGAGGACCGCACCGTGGACACCCACGTCAAGATGCTGCGCGGCCATCTGGGCAAGTGCCGTGGCTACATCGCCACTGTCTGGGGCATCGGCTACAAGTTCGACCCCGACGCGGCGCGTTAAGCGGAGGCTCTGCTCTTCATGCGGCAAACGAGCAAAACACGGCGCACCATCGGCATCCGGGGCCAGCTCATGGGCTTTCTGTGCTTCATCTGCCTTTTGCTGGTGGGGCTGTTCTGGTTTCTGAGCACCCAGCTGCTGGAACCCCTCTACACCACCCATATCCAGAAGCAGCTCACCGAGCAGGCTGAGGCCATCGTGGCCCGGATGGACGAGGCCATCGGGAAGGGCGAGACCCTCTCCTACTGGGCTTTCGGCAGCCGGCTGTACGTCAACAGCACCTTCTTCAACGCGCTGCGGGACGACATCTTCGAGCTGGGCGGGATGAGCAGCTTCTGCATCGACATCTCCGACACCACCCTGCGGCAGATCTTCAAGGTGGATAACCTGTCCTACTGCAACCTTCACCGCACCCGCCCCACCGACACTGCCGATGAACAGACCGCCTACACCACGGCCCGCGCCATGCGGCAGCTCTGCCGGGAGAGCGGCGGCACAGTGGTGCGGAAGATCAACCCGCCCACGCCCTCCGGCTCGGTCCAGCTGATGGTGGGCCGGATGACCTCCGACGGAAATTACACTGTGCTGGTGACTACCAGCCTGATGCATGTGGCCGAGGCCGGCAAGGTGCTCAGCACCGTCCTGCCGCTGGCTGCGGCCCTCATTTTCGCGTTCTCGATGTCGGCGGCATGGCTGTTCAGCGAGTGGTTCACAAAGCCTCTGCGGGCTCTCTCCGGGGCTGCGCGGCAGGTGGCACAGGGCAACTACGCCGTCCATGTGGACTCGGTGCGGAACGACGAGCTGGGCGACCTGGCCCAGGAGTTCAACCACATGGCAAAAGAAGTCCAGCACGCCTCCCAGATGCAGCGCGACCTGCTGGCCAACGTCTCCCACGACCTGCGCACCCCGCTCACCCTCATCAAGGGCTATGCCGAGACGGTGCGCGATCTGACCGGCGACGACAAGAAGCACCGCGACGAGCAGATGAACATCATCGTGGACGAGACCGACCGCCTGACGGCCCTTGTTTCCAGCGTCATGGAGCTGAGCAAGGTCACGAGCGGCGCACTCAAGTGCGAGAAGGTCCACTTCGACATGGGCCAGCTCTGCGACGAGGTGAGCGAGCGTTACGACGCCGTCTGCGCCCAGAACGGCTGGCAGCTCAAGCTGGAGATCCCCGACGAAGAGCTGCCGGTCTGTGCCGACCCCGACATGATGCAGCGCGCTCTGCATAACCTTTTGGGCAACGCCATGCACCACATCGGCGAAGACGGCATCTTCGTGCTGCGGGCGCTCCGCTGCCCCGAGGGCGTCCGGGTGGAGGTGGAAGACCACGGCCCCGGCATCTCCGCCGAGGACCTGCCCTATATCTTCGACCGCTACTACCGCTCCCGCTCCGACGCGGGCAAGCAGGGGACCGGCCTCGGCCTCTCCATCACCAAAGCCATCTTCCAGCAGCACGGTTTCCGCTTCGGCGTCCACAGCACTGTGGGCAAAGGCACCGTGTTCTGGTTCATCATGACCGATACCGAAGATGCAGCTGCACAATAAAGCTGCCGACATTTTGTCTTTTCTTCCAAAATCGTATTTCTCTCTTGATGTTTTTTTCTTCGACGCCTATAATCGAGTCAGATTCAATTTATTGCATCATGTAATACAGGAGGAAAGAATATGAAGCCCTGTCCGCATTTTCTAAAAAGATTCGCCGTTCTGGCAGCTGCCTCACTGATTCTGAGCGCGGTCACTTTAAGTGCCAGTGCCGCAGCAGCTCCCGTAAAGTATGAAGAAAAGCGTTCCACTGTTACCACTGTCGATGGCGCACAGAAAAAGAAAGATCTGGCTGTGACCGTCGAATATCAGATCGGCTCCACTTCTATCCGGGCTTATACTGTAGAAAAGGATGAGGTCATCGGTGTATCAAAGGATATGTGGTCTCTTTATGGTGCCTTTACTTCTGATTGGATCACCGATGGCACCTATACCCTCTCTCAGCCGCTGAACAGTGTGGAACAGATCACTGTAAGCGTTCCTTACGGCGACACAGCCCGCACGAACGAGAGTTATTTTGTATTCCATGTTCCCGAAGGCACCGTCGTCACTACTCCTTCCTGGAGTTATGACATGGACCTTTATAAGGGCAAGACCATTGCAGATGTAAAAGCCGTAGTGGAAGCCGGTCAGGACCCCAATACCCTCATTGACATTGAGGACGATTACGACCCCTTCGGGCCCGATCTTGAATATACCGACACTTCTGCGATCTATCACCTCCGTAAAGGTTACCTCTACCGCGTAAGCGTCAGCTCCGCCGAAGAGTCTTTCCCCGTTCCCGAGAATTTCTATTTCTGTGTAGATTAAACAACGACCAAAAACAGGAGCGGAAAGCCGCAGGCTTTCCGCTCCTGTTTTTTCATGCCGCATTTTCTCTCCGGCAGTACACCACCACCCTCGCTTTTCCGCCGGGGGTGCAGGTGTAGAGCACGAGGGGACAGCCGCCCTCCCGCAGGGCTTCGGGTTCTTCGGGCGAGACCTGCGCAGTCCGCTCCACAGTGTACACTGCCTCAGCGCCGTCCTGTGAAGTGAAACGCACCTCGTCGCCCTCGGAAAGGCTGCTCAGCCGCCCGAAATGGGACTTGTAGTTGTGGGCCGCGATGACAAGGTCTCCGCCCGCCGTACTGCCGCATTGACGGCAGGGCGAGACCTTGAGGTTCGCTTTGCTCCACTCGGTCTGCACTGGCAGCTCCAAGCCCAGAGCGGGGATGGTCAGCACCCCCAGATACTCCCGCTCGATGCTTGACGCCGGGGTTTCCGAAGCCGATCCCGATTCGGACTCTGCATCTTCCGTGGGCAGGCTTTCCGCACTGTCTGCGGGCTGTTCTGCCTCCGACACTGCCGCGATGCTCTGGCTCTGGCGCAGCTGGCTCACCGCCGAAGCGGCCTGAGCGCCCGCCCTTGCATCCTCGAGCCGGTCGTAGACGTAGAAACAGACCGCTGCCAGCACCAGAGCACTGCCCAGCATCAGGCAGAGCCGCTCCATCACCAGCCTACGCATCGTGCCTGTGTTTCCGGCTCAGCCAGAGGCCCACCGCCACGAGGGCGATGCCCCCGCCTGCCAGCACCGGCACGGGCCAGAGCAGCTGGCCGGTCTGGATGAGGGTCCCCACCGGTTCCGGCTCCGCAGCCGGGATGACTTCATCCGGCATCTCTGCCGAGGGTGTCGGCGGGCGGATGACTGTGATCTCGCCCGGCTGATCCACCGGCTTCGGGGTCGGCGTCGGCTTATCCGGCACATAGGGCGGCGTCACCGGTGGGGGAAGGGGGTCGGTGCTGCGGTAGCTGTTCTTGAAGAGCAGTTCCGTCTTTGCCCCGTCGTCCCCATCCCGCCGGACAGACACGTGTACTTTCAGCTCATCGTCGGTGTCCCACGCCACCATGACTTTCAGGTAAAAGACGGTGTCGTCGTAGTCGGCCCGTTTCCGTCCGCCCGCGTCCTGAGTGACCGTATACTCGTATATGCCGGGCGCGGTGTAGACGATGGCATCAAAAGTCTTCGTCAGGGTCTTGTCGTCGGCGTCGCGGCAGTCCCGGGCCGGAAAATCCAGCTCAGCCTCGTCGTCACAGCCTTCCGGCATCGGCGCGCTGTCCAACGCGGTCAGCCGCACCGTCAGCGTCTCGTCAGCTGCCTCTCCGGTGCAGCGGACGGACGCCTCCAGTTCCAGCTCCGCCCGCTGGTCTGCGGCCAGAGCGGGCAGGGCAGCGCTTACCGCAAGCGCTGCTGCCAGCAGGGCCGCTGCCATTTTCGGGAGCCTTCTCATGATAAGCTCTCCTCCTTTCCGTTTTGCAGGTCTGACATTGGTTCCATCCGGGCCAGCACCACCGTCCGCGCGTCGGTGTACTCCCCCGAGCAGGTAGCCATCGCCAGAAACTGCGCTCCTTCCGGCTCCTCTTCCAGCGCACGGAGGGCCTGTGCATCCATCTGAAGGGCATTCTCCTCCACAAAGGGGAGCAGCCCGCCTGCGTCCGAGCGCCACTTGCCCGGGGCAAAGATGGCCTGTTCCGACGCAGGCACCACAAGGCAGGCCAGCACTTCCAGCCGATAGCTCCCGCCGGGCAGCGTCAGGGTGCCGGTGGTGTTCTGGCGGAAGAATGCGCCGTCCTTGTATTTGTCGAGGTCGCCAAACATCCGCCCGTTCTCCATATGGTGGCCGTAGAGCAGGGAATACCGCCCGCTGAAGTCCGCGTCGCAGTCAACATCCAGAAAGATGCTGCCCGCCAGCGCAAAGCTGCCGTAGACGTCGGTGTTCAGATAGGTGAAATTGCTCTCGCCCTGCACCACCGGGTAGTCGATGGCCGTGCCGTCCAGCGTCAGCCACCCGCAGACATCGGGGTTGATGTCCCGCAGCTGGCCGAAGGAGAGGCTGTTGTCCTCCTGCGGCCGGGGCTTGAAGGCCAACAGCCCGGCCTGCACATTGTCGGCAGCGGCGTACACCCGGCTGTTGTCCCACAGCGCATAGCCCGACCAGACCACCGCCAGCAGCACCAGCAGGGCCGTCACCCCGTCCAGCAGGCCGTTCGCCGCCCGCAGGGCCATCTTCTGCCACCGAATGTTCCTCACCTCCCTTGCCTCATTTCCTCCGCGCTTACTTCTGATGGCGGCGGCGCAGGGTCAGCAGCAGCCCGACGCCCGCAGCACCCGTCAGGGTGAAGAGATAGGGTGCGCTGTCCAGCACCACACCGGCATCCACGGTGCCGCCCTTGGTGTTGGTGAAGTTCGCCTGCTCGACCGCCTCATCCACTTCGCCCTCGGTGCCAGTCTCCGTCGTCACATAGCCTGCGACCGGTGTCTCAGACACCTTGTACTCGACACCGTAGGGCAGGTTTTCGATGTGGATGGTATCGTCGTCTTTCAGATAGAAAGTCGCTTCCGTCGTCTCGCCGGGCCTGATCTTGATCGAGTCGGGGTTCGCGTCATAGCTGCCGCCGGTGATGGCGTAGCTGTCCTGATAGGTCTTGCCCTCCTCACCGGTCAGCTGCACCCTGAACTCGAAGTATTTGTCCTTATTGCCCATGATGCCCTCGACGTCCTTGTGGACTTCCAGCTTACCGGCAGAGTAGAAGTTGTCGAAGTCGTCCTTCTTGCCCTCGCCGGTGGACTCCGGGTCCTCGGTGTGGACAGCGGCAATGCGGAGCTTGCCGTCCTGCTCAATGACCGTCACCCGCAGCAGGATGGCGTCGCCGTAGTAGGTCACGCCTGCGCTGTTGCCCTCCACCTCATGGATGATGTAGGTGTAGACGCCCACGCTGTCGTACTCGGGCAGCTTGATCTCGATTTTCTTGGTCTTACTCGCGCTGCCGGCTTCGCCCTGTGCGTAGGTCACGTCGCCGACGATCGGCCTATAATCTGCGGCTTCAATGCCCTCCGATGCATCGGTCACGGTAACCGGGTCGATCGTAAACGTAAAGGTCTCTTCCGGGGAGATCGTATCCGTGTTGGCCAGCTCGTAGTTTTTCTTGATGACCACGCTGTCCATGTCCGCATACGTCTCGCCGCTGGCCGCAAAGGCGGGCATGACGCTGACGCCCATGGCCAGAGAGATGGAAAGCACCCCTGCGAGAAGCTTTTCTATCTTGTTCTGTTTCATCCTAGAGTTCCTCCTATCTTGTCTTGTATGGTTTTTGGCGGCTCAGAGCCCCCGCCGCCGGATGAGGGTGATGACTTTTGCCTTGACCGCACTGCACTGCACCGGGCCGAAGTCACGGCTGTCCTCGGCCTGTGTGCGGCAGTCGCCCAGAATGAAGACGCTGTCCTCCGGCACAGCGTAGGGGTAGCTGAGCAGAGATTTGGGGTAGGTGGGGTAGAGGATGCCGCCGCCCTGTGCCGAGCCGTTGACCTCCACAACGCCGCTCTCGCTCAGGGTCACGATGTCCCCGCCCCGGGCCAGTACGCGGCCCACCCGCAGCCTTCCCGAGCGCTCATATACCACGACATCATTCTTGGCATAGTCTTTTTCCAGCCGGCAGCCCAGCACGAGGTCGCCGTCCTTCACGGCGGGGAACATCTCGCTGCCGGACGCCTGCGTCACCAGATACACCTGCGTCAGAAGCACCCAGAGCAGGGCGGCGAACACCGCCAGCCGCACCGCCAGACTGCGCACTTCCCGCAGCAGGGGGCTTTTTTCCGGCTTCGCCGGTCCAGACAGGTTCGCTTCCGGCGTCCCGGGCGGGGCCTCCGGGGCAAGCGCCTCGTTTGGTTCCTTCACTCATCTTCCTCCTTCTTTCTGTTTTTGCAGCCCAGAACGGCCGCACCGGCACACAGCACCAGCGGCAGCCCGAAGAAGTCTGTCTCCACGCCGGTGTCCGGGTCTATATCGGCCAGAACGTAGTGGGCATAGAAGTTGACGACGCCGTTTTCCAGCTCTTTGTCGGTGGGCTCATAGCCCTCTTCCCACTCGTCCTGCGATACCTTTTCCTTCGGGTCCGGCTCATCCGTCACCGAACCGGGGAGCTCTTTGTACCAGCCGTCAAAGACATAGCGCGCACCGCCGATGTCGAGCTCTTTTTCGATGTCCGCCGTCGTCTCTTCCACTCGCTCGCTGCCCTGGTACTCGCGGCTTTCCCGGATGCTGTAGTCGTCCTCGCCCGGGGCGCGGACGTTGAACCGGGCCGTGAAGTTTTTCCTGCTTTTGACGCTGATGATGCAGTCGATGTGCTTATCCGGTTTTGTCCCGTTGCTGCGCGAGATCTTGTACGGCGTCACCACGATGCTCTCCAGATCGTCCTGCGTCAGCCCCGTGATGCCGGTCTGCTTCTCGATGGTGTCCTTATACTCGTCCCATATCTCATCGACGACCTCGTCCCAGTAGTCATCGCCCGGTTTCAGCGACCATGCGTCGCCCGTCGCGCCGTCCGGCCACGATACAACATAGTCTGACACATCTGTCAGGATGTTCTTGCCGTTATCTTCCCATGCCGCGCCGTAAGTCTTCACCTTACCGACCCACTTGCACTCGCTGTTGTCCGGCGCCCACTGGCTGGGGTTATTGCTGCCGGGCAGGCTGGTGGGGGTCTTGAGCAGGAAGACTGCCGCCGATTCCTCCTGAGTCTGATCGCCCCAGCCCGGTGCATCCTCATCAAGTTCGTCCGCAGGCAGGGCGTTTTTATCCTCGGCTACGCTGTCGTCGGCCAAGTCGGCATCTTCCTCAGGGGATCTGCCTTTTTCGGGCTGCTCTGCCTCATCCGGAGGCGTTTCCTCCTCGGCGGCGGGCCGTTCTTCCCACAGCTCCGGCAGAACGGCAATGTCTTCCTCCTCGTCTAAAACAGACTCCTCCTGCTGGGCCTCATCGTCGGTGAAACAGGCGTAGAGGCTGCACTCGCTGTCCGCTTCCGGCCAGAGCAGTCCTTCATCCGGCACGAAGCGGACCGCCGTCCCTTCGTCGTCCCGGCTGTACCAGAAGCGGAAGCTCTTTCCCTCCACCTCCGGCTCTTCGGGCATCAGAAGCTCTTCGCCGCTGCCCACGGTCTGTTCCGCGTAGGGCAGGCCGCCGTCGGCCTCGTCCGACTCGCTGAGCCAGAAGAGATAGGTCCTCTCAAAATGCTCGTCCGCTTTGACAGCCTCGCTGTCCGGCGTCGGCGTCTCGTCGGGCAGCCCGATGTCATCCAGCCCGTCCACCACGACGGGGATGCCGCCTTCCGCGGGCAGAAGCACCGGCTCGTCTGTCCGGACGTCCTCTTCTTCGTCCCAGGCAGGCTCGTCCTCTATTTCCTCGTCCCATGTCTGGTCCGGCACGCTGTCCGTCCGCTCCGGCCCTTCGGCAAATGCGGGCAGCAGACAGCCGCACAGCAGCACCAGCACGATGCACAGTGCTGCGGCGCGCAGTGTCAGCCGCCTCCGTTCCAGTCGATTCCGCATACAACAGCCCTCCTTCATTCTCGCTCCCGGCGGGGATGCCGCCCTTTGCGTTATCAGGATACCGTTTACCGGACACGAAGGATGTCATTGCGTGCCAGCGCAAAAAAATTTGCGCATGAAAAAACCGCCGCCGGGGTCTTTCGACTCCGGCAGCGGTCTGCTGTCTCCGAATTTTCAGTTTTCAGGTGCGGGTGGTGGCTTCCATGCAGTGCTCTGAGGGGGGGTAATATTCCATCAGCGCAATGTAATTCTCGCAGTGGTGGCAGAACGCCGCCCGGATGGCGTCGTCGGGCGCGCTCCTCATCGACACGAACATCAGGATGTACTTTGCAATGAGGCTCACAGCCTCGCTCTCGAGGCCATAGCAGAGGCCCACCGCCAGGATCGGCACGACGATCTGCTGCGCACGGATGGGGATATTCTCCGCATCGACCCGCTTGAGCACGGCACGGCTCATGGTGGATGCCGCCCAGACGGCGCGGGAGATCTTCCAGTAATCCATATTCTTCAGATGGGTGAGGGTGCGCAGCCGCTGGATGACCTCGCCATCGTCCAGAACTTTGTTCTGCGTGACCTCCTTCTCCGAGCGGATGAAGGCGCACTGTATCATGTCCATCAGGGCGGCTTCGTACTTCTCATGGTAGTTCTCGCGGGAGATGAAGTACTCCTCCATACGGAGCATGACTTCGTCCGTTTCTTTGTCGGTGGCCAGCCAGCTGAAGTCCAGCGGCGTCGGGCCGAAATCGTTCCTGCCCATCTCGTTCAGGTCTTCCAGCTCTTCCTCGTTCCGGGTGGAGGGAAGGAAGCGGTCGTTGCCGTTCCGGTGGAAGCCCCACTCCTCGGGCAGAAGATGCGGTACGATGTCGCCGCTGGAGATGATGTTGAAGATGTTGCTCTCGCCCCAGCTCTCTTTCAGGCTGCCGTCGGCGTTGTGGTTGTTGTCGTAGTCCTGCTGCAAGTCGGGGTAGTCCTGCGGGCCGAGGGCCACCGGCGTCGCAAAGGTGTAGACGAAGACATTCTCCCGTTCCAGTCCGGACAGCTCCCTGTTGACCCGGGCGGCCAGAAGGTTCGCCACCACCGCACCGCGGCTGTAGCCGCCCATCCAGAGCTTGACGACGCCCAGCTCTCCCTTTTGCTGAGCTGCCGCCAGATAGTTCTTCAAATCGGCAAACACCTCATGCACCGGGATGATGAAGCCGCTGTGGGCGTGGCCCGCGCCGGTGTGCAGATTGCTCACCCACTCACCGCCGTAGCCGCCGCCGCGCAGGATGAGCGCTACGATGGTGGTGCGCTTCCCGTTCAGGGTGATGGTCTTGCGGGCCATGGACCAGCCCACGAAGTCGCCCGCCTTGCCCACATCGACATCATAATAGCGGTATTTCACGTCGCCGAAGCCCAGCTTGGTATAGGCTGCGTCGAGGCTGTTCTCGCGGCCCACGTCCCCGTTGACCCAGTATTTCGCATCGCTGGTCCAGGTATTGAAAGCAGCCGTCACCATGCCCAGCGTCGCCAACGCCAGCTGGTGGTCGTACTGGATGGAGGTGTGCGCAAAAAAACTGTCGCTGTAGTAATATTCGTGCTCAATGTCCATCTGGCTCAGCTCGCTGCGGAAGGACATTGTATAATTGCCCGCCGGGACTGCCCGGCCCACCGTCTGGCTTTTTGCCGCTGCCTCAGCCCGGGGCAGTGCCAGCCCGGGCGCAAGAGCTGCACTGCAAACCAGCGCTTTACAGAAATCACGTCGTTTCATGGTCTTTCCCCCTTGCTGCTTTCCATAAACCTCTGACATTTCTATCGTATAGGTGGTTTGCTATAGTATACCGTATTTTTCCAGCGGATTCAATCATCAACTCTGCCGATCGGGGATGTAAAAACCGGGCCGCATCGCTGCGGCCCGGTCATTTTCGTATTCTCAGAGAAGCTGCGGGTCCATCTGGCGGCAGAAGTCCACGATGTGGTGGAACATCTGCTCGACCGCCGGAGCCATCGCCGTGGGGCGCTGGACAGCCAGACCCACCACCCGGTACTCTTCCGGCTCGATGGGGTAGATCTTGACCGCTGCCGTGCAGCTGCGCAGCAGCATCCGGGGCATGATGGAGATGCCGAGGCCCGCCTCCACCATGGCGATGTTGGACTGGTCGTCGATGACGTGGCAGCGGCGCTCGGTGGAGATGGAGTATTTCTTGAGGAACTGGCGCATCTCGGCGTCGGTGGCGTCACACTGGACGACAAAGCTCTGGCCGTTCATCAGCTCCGGCGTCATAATGCCGTTTGGCGGTTCGGGCCAGTCCTGCGGCACGATGCAGAGCAGCGGCTCACGGAACAGCTCGGTCAGGTTGAACTCTTCGCGGCAGCTGGCAGACAGGAAGGCCAGGTCCACCTGACCGGTGCGCAGCCACTCCTTCACGTCGTCGTAAGTACCCTGATAGACCTCGACTTCGATCTGTGGGTAGCTTGCCATGAAGCTCTTGAGGATCTGGGGCAGCAGGCCGGCGCAGACCGAGTTGAATGCACCCAGCTTCACCTTGCCCTTTTCCAGGCCGTTGAGGCGGGCGATGCTCTGCTGCAGGGCCTCGTCGCTGTTGAGCACCGCCCGGATGGACGGGTAGAGCGAAGCGCCATAGCTGGTCATGGTCACGCCGTTTTTGCCGCGGTTGAATAAGGTAAAGCCAAGCTCAGCCTCCATCACCGCGATGGCATGGCTGATGGCAGAGGGGGTCAGATGCAGCTGCTGGGCTGCTTTGTTAAAGCTGCCCTGACGCGCGACTGCATCGAAAATCTCGTAAGAAAACAGCGTCATGTCCCTAGCCTCCTTCCGTTTTCAGTTCGGAGACGCCCGTTCTTCTGTGAATCTTTTTCACCTTGAGGATGCTATGCATCAATTTTCTTTTTGAGTGTACTATCCTATCTCCGCTTTGTCAAGCATCCAAACCTTAATTTTGGACGTTGAGCCAAATTTCTGCTTTTGAAACGCCATTTATAAGGGATATTGCGCCCTTTTCCGTTCCAGTATTTTCCTGTTTTGAACAAAAAGACCGACAGCCTTCCATCCCGGAAAGCCGTCGGTCTTCTGCGTTCTGCAGATGTTTTTACTCGAGCACCAGCAGCAGGCCCATCTTGAAGCGGCCCTGCGCCGTGACGCCGTGGAGACCGTTCTTGTCGAGGCGGAAGCTCTCGCCTGCGTTCAGCTCATAATTCTTCTGGATCTTCTTCATTTTTGTACCTCTGACCTCTAAAATTTTTGAAAAAATCACAGGTACAAGACCAAAAAGCCTATATAAAACAAAAAAGACGACAAACCGTTTATCTCAACGATTTATCGTCCTTTTGGTGCGCTCGAGGGAACTCGAATCCCTGGCCCTCTGATTAAAAGCGCAGGCATAGCACATATCTCGATTTATGGAAGTTGCGCTATATCGCCGTTTTATAGTGAAACACCGCAATTTTTGAACATATAGTTTGTGTATCCCTTGTCGGATTTTGCAACGGAAATCCACCTGTGCATCCTGTGTGACCGTGCAAAATCCGTGCAGAAACCGTGCACTTACTCTGGAACAAACTAAAATCGACCCATCCGACAACGACTTGACGGCATTGGTTTGAGTGATAAGTGCCGCATTATGCATCCTCTCTTATTGTGATAGATGCACCCCGTATGGCAGCCTGTCGTTTCATGTAATTTTTTCTTACATGGAACGACATGGTCTTTTCGCTCAACTTGTTGTATGATAACGATATAAAAAGAAAGGATGTGCTACTATGAAAAGATTTTTCTCGCTTGTCACTACAGTTGTCCTCAGTGCATTAATTTTACTGGGCACCCCCATTGCTATCCATTCTACAGCAGAAACAAGTTCCTCTTCATCCAATTCAACTTCATCCACCAAAAGCAATCCAGACGATAAACCGGAATGTCCTACTCCATCCGTAGATGCCGTCACGCCGCAGGACGACATTACATGATATTCAAAATAAGATGTTCAGATACTTTTCTGCTTCTGTGCGGATAATCTGCAAATCATCTTCATATCCCATGACTTTGCAAATGTAAAAAGCTTCCCGATATCGTTCGACACTCTCCTCCTTTTTTCCAAGAAAGAAGTCGCATTCAGCTTCGATTTCCAAACACGAGTGAAGCACCTGATAATGTCCATATTTTATACATGCTTCTTTTCCGCATCTTGCCACCTTTGCGCCTTCCTCATACTTTTGCGACAAATCCAACGATCTGGCAAAATTATACAAAACCAAGGGAAGCATCCTGTTTGAAGTAACCGTTTCCGGAAGATGCCTTCTTATATATTGAAGCAGTCGATAGAAAATATCGGCTGCTTTTTCATTGTCACCGCTCAAAGAATACGCATTTCCAATTTGATTGACCAGTTTCATTTCATCCAATGTAAAGAGAAAGTCTTCAATTTTGTCCAGTTGAAAATCCGGTATGGTCATCCGAATGGCTTGCACCAACATTTGAATTCGCTCGTCATTTGAATATCTTTTATCCAATTCTCCCAAAAGGACTTTCGATCGAAGAATAAACTGTTGTGTGATTTGATCATCTGGCTTTACAATTTTCTCAAGCTGACTTATTTTGTCAAAGCCATCCTCAACGCACTTTAGCGCATTACAGGCAACAATTTCTTTCTTGAGTGCTTCTATTTCCAGTTCTTCCGGTGTTACCAGCGCATAATATCGGTCATCCGGCAGACCAAGGCGCTGTAGAATCGCATTGATTCGATTTCGGCTGGGAGTCTGTTTTCCGTTTTCAACTCTGGACAATGTAACAGATTCACAAATGCCTGCACAGACCTGCTCCTGTGTCAACCCGAGATCCAAACGCCGCTGGCGGATATACTCACCCAATTTGTAATTCTGCATTTAGCAACTCCCTCCAAACTTTAGTATTGCCATAATTGTAATATACTAGATTTTGCACATGTGTGCAAGCGTCTCTTGTGCAAACCTGTCGTCCCATGTAATTTTTTATTACACCAGACGATATGGTCAATCGAAACTTTTTGTGATAAAATACCGGAACAGCAGATTAAATGCATTCTAAGCTCTTTGATATACACATGGAGGAAACAATGATACACTATCTGAAAAAGCAATGGAGGCTCAGTACCCTCACCGGCTTGTTTGCCATCATCGCCTATGGTGCTCAGGCTCTGATTCAACTTGCCTTGATGAAGGTTTTTGATGCCGTTGTATTGCTGGATCTGCGAAGTACTATCTTTTGGACGGCAGCCGATCTGGCCTGTTGGGGGAGCTATCTTCTTTTTACTGCTTTACAGGAACATTGTCAGGCCAAAACTATTCGCGCTTTGAACAATACAGTACGAGATGAGTTGTATCACTCCTTCCTGCGCAAGAGCCATACCGATTTTCATCAGTTCGACACCGGCGAATATCTCGCCCGGTTGACCAATGATGTGAAGCAATTAGAACAGCTTGCTTGGATTCCCTTCTTCGGCTGTGTAGGAAAAATCGCACAGATCGTGTTCAGCGTTTTGGGACTTGCCTTTCTGCATTGGTCGCTGGTTGTTTTTTCCGTGATCACAGCAGTTGTCCTTTGGCTCTCCCCGAAACTATTCCAGAAGAAGCTGGAGCTACTTGGGCAAAACTGCGGTGTGCAGCAGACAGCCGCCATCAACCGTCTGAAGGATCTTCTGACAGGTTTTGACGTACTCCAGTTTTTTGGCAAAGGAGATCTCTTTCTCCAGCAGGGAAACAGAATTAGCGATGACATCGAAAAGCCCAGTTGTCAGTTGAGCTATGGCAAATCCCGTATGGAGGCGGCGATTGGCTTTATTAATGTTGCACTTCAGCTCGGCTCGCTTGTGCTGATAGCTGCACTGACCAGTATGGGACTTGTCACCACAGGCACACTTGCAGGTGGCGTCAATCTGATCGGAGGCGTGGCAAACGGCTTTAACAGTTTGGCCGGTTTGCGTCTCTCCCTCTCAGCCAGCAAGCCCTACTTTTGCAAGCTGTCAACGGTCGATACTGATTCCAAATCGGAAGAGATTGCCCCTATGTCACCGCTGAAAGCCTCCATTACGGTAGATAGAGTTTCTTTCTGCTATGATGAGAAAAAGCCCATCCTGAAAGATGCCTCCTTTCGCTTTGAAAAGGGCAAAAAGTATGCCCTGACAGGACCCTCCGGCTGTGGAAAATCCACTCTGCTCAAGCTGCTTTTGGGCTGGCTGCCGGACTACATCGGTACGATTTCGTTTGACGATGTGGACATTCACACCGTTACACCCGCTCAGCTCCAGCAACAGATGAGTTACATTGAGCAGAATGTGTTCCTGTTCAATACTACGATTCGGGAGAATATCACACTGGGTGAAGATTTCTCGGAAGAGCAGCTGCATGCGGCCATTCAGGGCAGTGCCCTTGCCGCAGATTTGGCCGCCATGCCAGATGGCCTTGACACCGTTGTAGGTGAGGATGGCAGTAATCTTTCCGGCGGTCAGAAGCAGCGTGTCGCCATTGCCCGTGCCCTAATTCACAATCGCTCCATCCTGCTGGTGGACGAGGGCACCAGTGCACTGGATCAGAAAAACGCCGACCTTGTGGAAAAGAGCCTGCTTACCAATCCCGACCTGACACTGATTCTCATCAGCCACCACCTGTCGGCAGAGCGCCGTGCGCAGTTCGATCATGTGTATGAGCTGACACCTGTAACGCAATGATTGCCCTGTAATTTTCCCTCAAATCGCAAATATGCCCTGCATGCCGATCAATGCCGGTGTGTGGGGCCTTTTGCAGTGAAACCGAGACACTCCACAAGGCTGCTCATAACTGGGCACCGCCTATCCAAGTGCCCAGCTAAGAAGATTCCAAAGAGCCGCAGAATGCTCTTTGGCACACGACTTTGCTTGCAAAGTCTAGTGTGTTACACCTTGGTTCCGGCTGATGCGGAAAAGGGGCTGCGAGCAAAAGCGGCAAGCTCCTGTTCTGTGGCAGAAAGATGCGTGGATGAGCATGCTGTTGACAATCTCCGCCCACCCAGCGCAGGCTTGCAGAGGAACCAATGGTGTACGTTCCCCTTCCTGCCGCAGCAGCGTTCTCCCTATGAGGCACAGGGCAAATGATCAACGTCTGTGTTTGCCACGCATCCCTGCCTTTGTGCGGTGCTTCAACATAGAGGATTTATTGAACACCCGCAGCAGGCTCATCTTGATGCGGCCCTGCGCCGTGACGCCGTGGAGACTGTTCTTGTCGAGGCGAAAGCTCTCGCCTGCGTTCAGCTCATAATTCTTCTGGATCTTCTTCATTTTTGTACCTCTGACCTCTAAAATTTTTGAAAAAATCATAGGTACAAGCCCAAAAAGTCCATATAAAACAAAAAAGACGACAAACCGTTTATCTCAACGGTTTATCGTCCTTTTGGTGCGCTCGAGGGAACTCGAATCCCTGGCCCTCTGATTAAAAGTCAGATGCTCTACCGGCTGAGCTACGAGCGCATATTTTCAGATTTACAGATACTGCCGAATTATATTACCACACCCGCGCCAAAAAAGCAAGAGGAAAGCGCAAAAAAGTGCCTTTCCGCAGCACACAGACCCCCGCCGGGAGAGCGCCCGTTCCTTTTATAAAAGCCAGTTTTACTGTCACCTCTCTGGGACGCGAATATTCTGGCGGCAACTTCCTCTTTACAAATGGGGCGCGAACCAGTACAATCAAAGCAGAACGAACTGTCCCGGCCCGTATACGGCGGGGCTTTTTGATAGGAGGCTGTTTTATCATGAAAATCTCTCGTCGGTCTGTCCTTCATATTTCCGGGCTGGCAGCGGCAGCGCTGGCCCTGACCGGCTGCTCTGCGGCTGGAAGCGCCGCGCTGGGCGGCAAGCTGCCCGGCCTGCTCAAGAGCCTGACCAAAAAAGGGGAGACCTCTGCTTCGTCGGAAGCTGCCAGCGACATGGCCGTCACCCCGCCGCCTGAGGGCGAACCGCTCGTCCCGGCCTTGCCCGAGTACGACGCCGATATCCTCACCGGCGCCGCGCGCAGCACCAACAGCCGCCCGGTGGCTGTGATGGTCAACAACATCGCCAACTCCCAGCGCCAGAATGCCCGCCCCCAGCGGGGCATCGGCAGCGCCGACCTGCTCATCGAGGCCAAGGTCGAGGGCGGCATCACCCGCCTGTGCGCCGTGTTCAGCGACGCCGACAGCATCCCCGAGGTGGGTCCCCTCCGCTCAGGCCGCGACCAGTTCCTGCAGCTGCTCATGCCCTGGAACATCCTCTACTACCACGACGGCGAGAGCATCTTCTGCACCCAGTTCGTCAGCGTCTACGGCTACTCCGGGCTGAACATCGGCGGCAAGAATTATTTCAAGACCCCGATCCACCCCATCGTCTCCCACCGCAATAACCGCGGCCGCGATGTGGCCTACGAGCACACCGAGTTCACCTCCGGCAAGGAGATCTGCAAGGCCGCTTCTGATGCCGGCATCAGCCTCTACGCTCCCAGCGAGGGGACGTTCTTCCACTTCGCCGACTACCGCACCGACGAGGTCAACAAACTCAAGGGTGAACCCTCGGCCAAAAAAATCGCCATCGTACATTCGGAGAGCTACCGCACCTCGTTCAGCTACTCCGCACTCAGCCACACCTACGCGATGCAGATGTACAACTCCTCCAAGAAGGCCACCGAGAACACCGTTGATGAGCTGACCGGTGAGCAGCTCACCTTCGAGAACGTCGTGGTCTGCTTCGCCGACATGGACGCCTACGCAGGTGACTCCCACGACGTGCAGGAGGTGCAGTACATCAAGGGCGGCGACGCCTACCTCTTCACCCGCGGCGGCGTGCAGGTGGGCCGCTGGGAAAAGACCTATCCCACCAACCCCCTCAAGCTTTACACCAAGTCCGGCGAGGAGATGACCCTCAACCGGGGCAAGACCTACTTTGCACTGGTGGACGACGACGAGCTGAGCAATTTCAGCTTCCAGTAAGCCCATGAGGAACATGACGATGAAGCGCATTCGAACTGCGCTCTGCCTCATTTTGGCCGCCGCGCTGCTGGCAGGCTGCGCCTTTCTGCCCAGCGACAGCGAGCCGGAAACGCCCGCCCCCACCGACCCGCTCACCGGCCTTGCCCTCGAGTGGCAGGGCCAGCGTCCGGTGGCCGTGGCCATTGAGAACAGCACTGCCTCCACCACTCAGTGGGGCCTTTCCTCGGCGTCGGTGGTGCTGGAAGCCCTCACCGAGGTGGGTACGTCCACTGAGCTCTGCCTCGTCTATCCGGCGCTGGCCGCGACCCCGAAGGTCGGGCCGGTGGCCGCCGGTCAGGACATCTACTGGCGGCTGCTGGTGGGTCAGCAGCCCATTCCGGTGCAGCGGGGCGGGGGACAGTTCGACCAGAACTTCCTCGATTACTATTCCATCCGGGCCGTGGATGCTCTGGAAGCCGGGCGCACCGCCTTCGACTGCGGCAGTGAGTGGAGCAACGCACCGCTGTGGTACACCAGCGGCGAGGCCATCTCTAATGTCTTGGACGAGCTGAGCATCTCCTCTGCTCTGACGGAATCCCGAGTGACGAGCGCCGCATCCGCCGCGGCGGACAGTGCGTCCTCCGGGGCCGACGCAGTGCTGTCCATCCCTGCACTTCTTCCGCAGGAAGCAGACGGCAAACTGCCGGACGCCACCGCGCCGGACGCGGTGAATGTCCGGGTCTGCTTTGACGACGACAACGCCACCGGCTTTTCCTACGACGCCGACAGCGGGCTTTACCGGATGCTCCACGCCGACGGCACGCCCCAGCTGGACGCCAACAACGGCCAGCAGGCCGGGTTCGATAATCTGCTGGTGCTGTTCAGCGCCTCCGAGCTGCGGGACGACGGCAAGACCTACGACTACGATTTGAGCATGGGCGGCGGCGTCTGGCTCAACGGCGGGCATCTGTGGACCATCACCTGGACGCAGGGCCGGGACAACACGCTGCTGCTCTACGACGCCGATGGCCGCACCATGAACATCGAGGCCGGGACGAGCTATATCGCTCTTGTCACCAGTCTGACCGGACAGGAGCTGACGGTCACCAATTCCAGCGGAGAAGCGATCCTTGGATAAGCAAAAGACTTCTGCACGACGAAATGCAGAAGTCTTTTTTATTTTCAGGCTGCGGCGCGCGCCGATGGCGCGGGGCGGGTTTTATTCTTTTGGTCAAATGGCTTTGCGCTCCGCGCGGGTGCGCCTGCGGCGTGGGGCAGGTTTTTTCTTTCGGTCAAATGGCTTTGCGCTCCGCGCGGGCCAGAGGCAGGGCTGGTTTTTTCTTTGAGCTGGTTCTCGCGCTGGTGGCGCGGGGCGGGTTTTTTCTTTCGGTCAAATGGCTTTGCGCTCCGCGCGGGCCAGAGGTAGGGAGGGGTGTTTCGAATCCCCCCTCCCTACCTCTGGACTCCACTCTCCCCGCAACGAGTTAAGGGCTGCTCGCCCTTAACAAGCCCAAAGAAGAAGTCGAAGCCCAAAAATGCTAGCCGCTTCGC
>ENA-OQKY01000889-OQKY01000889.1-human-gut-metagenome-genome-assembly--contig:-NODE-889-length-22414-cov-6.339660_pt1 | contig 22414 bp, 21 predicted proteins | sample MGYA00242652_ERZ504805 | MGnify/ENA primary metagenome ERZ504805 (study PRJEB26092, sample SAMD00036400) | human gut metagenome | host: Homo sapiens | study: EMG produced TPA metagenomics assembly of... | reverse complement strand
GATGTCCATGAAAATAACGTCTCCTGATGTAGTCAGGCGGGCGGCAGTTATCGGGTCAAACCATTTTATGACATCAGTTCGGCATGTCCGGTCCTTGGCGGTACGGGAATACACATCAGCGATCTCAAACTGGAAATGGGGCTTAACGCATCCAAAGGCAAAAAAACGGCAATCGATAAAATTTATCCGCGACATTTTCTGGCGACAGCAAAGGTGCTGAAATTCCCGGAAGTGCAGATGCATGAAATCCTGAGTGACTTTGCCAGAATGATTCCGGCAGCACTGGATAACGTGAAGACTTCATTACCGACAGATTTTCCGGAGAACGTGGTGACGGCAGTTGAAACCAATGTGTTGAGGTTGCACGGTCGGTTAAGCCGAGAATACGGTATTAAGTAAGATATGGGGTTTTGGTCGTTGTTAATGAGCAGAACAATCATGAACCGCCAACGACTGGATTCTCCCTTGGTTTATGTTGGTGCGCATAATGTACGACTCGTTATGTTGAAAAGGCCGCTGCGAAAATCGAATCCCGCAGCGGCCTCTTTAGCATAACGTCATTGTGCGAACCAATTTATATAGAAATGAAAAACTCCTCTTCATTTCTTCTTTTATAATTGTCATCCCATATGAGTTTTATTCGGTATTTAGTTTTACTTCCAAAGCTTATTCCCGCTAAAATTTCAATCCCATGTTGCGGGTGTAATACCTCATATGGAAATTTATCTTCTACATCATGCATTGAAAGATATTCATTTCCATCGTTATCAGGGAAATGAATCTCTATATTTTTAGCCTCAACCCTCCCTCTATTAAATATCTTGAGCCTATAGTTGTTTTTGGCTATTTTTACGAGGCGAGCACCAAGCTCAGCTTTCATCTCATTAATTGCTGACTTTGTTTCTTTTTCCAGAAGCAACTTACGTAACCTGTCTTGCTCATCCTTTATAACCTTTTGTTCTCTATCGCTTTTTCTCGATTTCAATTCTGACGATATGATAGTGTAAATCGATACTACAAGCGCAGCTAAAGCGATGGCATCACTTGTTGTCATTATTTGATCCTTATATTCTTACTTCCCTTAAATGCCTTTTTGAGCATGTCATCAAACTGTTTTTGAATGTCTTTTGTTAACTCTTCTTTTATTTCATCTACATGGGCGTCAATACTCACCCCGTTTTCTTGGATTAACTCATCATTAGTAAATTCTTTCCCGCAGCCTACACATCTGACGACTTCAGACTCTTCCTCGTGTTCCATCTCTGTATTTCCGCACACAGGACATAGCAGGGTGATGTTTCTATTGTATTTCTCAGGATTCAGTTTCATATGTTTCCTCTCTTCTACGTTTTATTGATTACCAGTAATATGAATTTCTTCTGTGCCACCAATAAAGCAGACCATATCCGACAATAAGAATCCCGAAGAACATCAGAGACATTCCCCAGCCAGTTCCATACCACGAAACCATATCATCGAAAACCAGCCCACCCGTTTCACGAACTCCGGCAGCTTCCTTAAGAATTGGCTTGAATACCGGAATCAGAAGGGCGATCGCCAGTGGAGCACCCCAGCGAATAAGGCCAGTTTCCATTTTGATCCCGAAAAAGATCCCCGCACCGACAACAAGCAGCCAGACTATCAGGCCAGGCGCAGTTTCCAGTGCTGTTTGCCATTCAACATCGAAAGTTTTCATTAGCCAGGCAACAACTGCCAGACAGAAAGCAAATACGCCCACGACAACCAGTTCAACGCCGCTTGTTTCGTTATTTCTACTCATCCTTTTGATCCTTTTTCACTGTTCAAAATTCACACAATAAAGAACGTGCAGTGTTGGTAATACTGCACGTTTGTCTCATTCCTGAGACTCAGCCTTTCTTCTTGCCGAAAAGCTCATCCCATTTTCTTGATGTTGTTGCTGTTTGCAGGGCATTCGAAACCCTTCCCAAACAAAGGATGTCCTCATCATCAAGGGTGCGAAGGTTGTAGATGATGAAGTGAGCCGCCTGAGCCGCATCTTTACTTCTTGTCTCAAAGAAGCGCTTGCTGGAATCGTAGATATCGCTGCTACTGGAGCCAAAAATCAGTTCAAAGATGTCCGTTTGAGTGATTTCAGCAATTTTTTCCAGCTCACTGATTTTCGCATCCCTCTGCGCGTTTGCGATCCGTTTCAGTGTGCCTATGTTGATGCCAGACAGTTCTTCCATCCTTTCGTACGTGAACTTGCCTAGGATCGCTTTTTTTATCCTTTCAGCCCGCTGTAAGTCTATGTCTTCTGCCATTTCTTCCGGGTAGCCATTGCTATTGAGGTTGTTGCTCATTCTATCTCCTACTTTTTTGACTCATTTCAAAAGAACAAATATGTCACTTATCCAGTACAAAATCACTTGAGAGGTAAGTTCTTGGGTGGTACATTTGTGTGACTGAGCTGGTACTAATAAGCTATTGACAGGCTTTATAGTCACAAAACTGTTCTCTGAGGCGATACATGATCGACTGGTTTACCGGGATCCTACCTTGCACACACCGACCGTTACCGGCTGGTAGTGTCGTCAGCGTTGATGCTGACGGTGCTGTGGAGTGGGAAACAGTAAAACGGTTGACCGTTCGCGGTTCTTATGAATCCACAATGAAAGTAAGATCTGTTGGATCTGATGGCGAAGGTCGGGCAACACATCTTTATATTGATGGCAATCCATCAAAGTTTTTGCAAGGTCACTCCGTTATCGGTTCGGATGATTTGCAAGGGTTGGTATTAACAGCCTACGCCAGAATATTGGCATTACTGCATATTCCTCACGATCTTCCATCCTATCGGCAGGTAATGGCAGGGCAGTTTAAGATCTCGCGCATCGATATTAACTACATGTATTCATTGTCAACATTAGAAAATGTCCGAGCATGGTTATATGCCGCAGAATTTAAAGCGAAAACTCGCCACGGTCGCGCCTGTGGTAAAGGTGGTACTGTTTACTTAGGGAAAAACTCCCGTCGTTGGAGCCTGAAATTTTATTCAAAATATGATGAACATACATCTGGTAAAAAAGGACACCAGATGGCAGACGAATTCGTTAAAGCTGGTTTACTGGACTGGTCAAAAGATAAATTACGCATTGAGTTAACGCTAAGAACAACTGAATTAATTGACTTAAATCTTACTCTTGGTCAAAGCTGGAGTATCGAGACGCCTAACAAATTATTCTCTGACTATGTAGGGAGAATAGAAATGAATCAAAATACAATATTAACTGATGAAAAAATAATTAATCTCCCTAGAAAAATACAGTCTACATATTTGTTATGGAAGCAGGGTGCAAACATGAAAGAAATGTTGCCGAAACCTACATTTTACCGTCATCGAAAGGAGCTAATCCCTTTCGGGATAGACATTAATTTTTATTGTGAATCCCCTGATTCTAATAACGTTGTTCCGTTGGTACGGACCCTTGAGGCCAAACCAGCCAATATCCCATCATGGGTTTATGAAAAAGGTTTGATTTTTGATTACAACCGTATTTCACATGCCGCAAACTGGCAATAAAGAGGAGTGATATGTCTAATTATGGTCTTTTCGTAAAAGGTAAAATGCTTGGTGCTCGCCAGCGTAATAAGCTTAATGGTCAAGGATACTACAATGAAATTGGTATTGGATTGGAAATACCTGATGGATTTGGCGGTACTAAACAAGACCAGATCATTATTCGTGTATCACAAGCACTCGTGAATTCTGGTGTAATGAATCAGGCTAATAGTTTCATTGGCAAACTGGTCCAGATCCCCGTATATGTCCGTGTCTGGTCAATGGAGGGCAGGGAAGGCGTAACTTATAACATTTCATCAGACGGCGGAATTACTGAAATTAAAGGTTAAATGTTTTTTGCTCTCCTTTTTATTAATCAACTATTTCAGGGCCTGTTATGGATTCTGAATTTATTCATGTCGTTATTGGTCTTGGCCTTGTTATTTGTTTTGGCCTTGGAGCAATAACGGCTGGAGTGTTCCGCTGATGGATTACGTTTCTTACTTCATCGGAGCCTATGTGTTGGGTTACTGCCTATTTTCAGGCATCGCCTATTTCAAAAACCTGTCATCAAAAATTATTTAAGGAGTATATTATGCTGCGTTTTTCAATCTCTTCTGTACAAGCTAAAGTCGTTACTGCTGCCTTTTTGCTGGCTACTTCTGCGGGAGCTATGGCAGCTGACGGTGCAACTACCGACTACGCCACTGATGCTTTTGCCACCCTTAAAACAACTGCAACTGACATGATCGAACAAGCATGGCCTATTCTTGCGGCTATTGTCGTTGCCGGCGTAGCAATGCGCCTTTTCAAGAAGTTTGCATCTAAAGCCTCTTGATTTTTCTTTTTTCATCATTGGGCGCTATTGCGCCCTTTTTTTGATCCTGCGGGGCACAATGAAATACTTCTATCCTGTCGTTGCCGCCTTAATTCTTACCGTTCCCTCTGCTTATGCAGCTGACTGGGTTTCTATCTATTCAGGAACAGGCACCGGTTCAGCAACCGCTGATTACGCAACGGAAGTTGTTGACGGTAAGAACACCATTTATTACCAGGTCTCTGACTCGTCACTCCAGAACGCCTGTCTTGAAGCCCGTGCATCCGGCAAAAGCACTTATGATTCTGTACTCCCAAGCTTTAAACCTATCTATCCCGATGATGAATGGCAGATGACGCAGGGCAGCGACGTCATTACTGGCAACCTCGGTAAATCTGCCAAAATGTACAGCGCAACCTGTACCGTTTCTTTCAGCATTGAACACCGAGCTGTCACCAAAGAACCTGCTCCTGAAGAACAAACCCCGGAACAAATCTGTAAAGCTAAGCCCACGATTGAGAACGTCTTTAACAACGTTTCTGAAGGGTATATCTACTATCAGGGTTGCGAATATGAGGCCACTGGCGTCATTGTCTGCCAGAACGACAAAACTATTTGTGCTGCAACATGGAAGCCAACGGGCACCGTAGCTGATGAATCAGATACCGAATCGACTCCGCAACAGGATTCAGGTGGCACCGGTTCAGGCAATGGTTCTGACTCCGGTAATACTGGCGAGGGCGGTTCGACAGGTGGTTCCTCCGGAGGATCCGGCACCACAATTTCTAAGTCCGACATGACCGCTGCCGTTAACGACGGCGTTCGTTCAGCAGCTCCCGTTGTGGCTGATTCCGTCAGGGACAGCCTGACCGAAAACGACACTTCCGCAGATGACAAGGCCAGCGCCGACGCAACGACACAAACTAACATTTCCCGCCTTGAAGACAACCTGAACAACGCAGCCCGCGGCGCAGGTCGCTTCGCCGATCCTGATGGCGGCGGTAAGGGATTTGGCGATGGTGCGTCCGAAATGGACGACGCAGCTGCTGTTGCAGACAGCCAGCTTGGTATTTCGAAAGATGGTCACGGTGCCTCATGGGAGAGTTTCCTTAACGAGGGTGCGTTACGTCCGTTTATCCCGACAGGTCACGGCTGTTCTCCGTTTGTCATGTTTCCCGGTTCTGTTTACCAGATGCAGATTGACTGCGACAAGCTGACCGACATCAAGTCCGTGCTCTCCTGGGTGATTTATTGCCTCACTTTCTGGTACGCCTTCACTGAAATCACAACGTTGTTACGGGGGAAAAAATAATGCCTGCTTTACTTGGTATTCCTGCGCTCTTTCGCTTCCTTATTGGCCTCGTTCCGCTCGGTATTGGTTACTTTTCCAGTTTCCTTGCACGTCTTGCAACGCGTACAGGCCTCCTTGCTGTGGCGCTTATCGGCGCACTGATAACGTTCATTTCCATGGTTGTTCAGTGGATCGGGGAGGTTGCTTATTCTTATGTTCCGGCTGACTACAGCAACTTCCTTTCCTCCGTTCTGCCGGATGATACGACGCACTGTATCACCGTGATCATGTCCGTGAAAATCGCCGTCCTGACCTTTGACCTTAAAGACCGTTTTATCTCCATGTCGGATAAGGTGATCTGATGGCCGTTCATGTTGTTACCGGCAAACTTGGTTCAGGTAAAACGCTCGTCAGCGTCAGTCGTATTCAGGATTATCTTGCAAGAGGCCGTATTGTTGCGACGAACCTGAACCTCAAGCTCCATCATATGCCCCGCGTCGGACGCTTCGCGCGTAAAACGCATGTTATCCGCATTCCGGACAAGCCGACGCTAGAAGACTTTCAAGCTATCGGACGCGGAACGACGTCTTATAACGAGGCGGATAACGGACTTCTTGTGCTCGATGAATGCGGAACCTGGTTCAACTCGCGTAATTGGGCCGACAAATCGAGACAGCCCGTTATCGACTGGTGTCTTCATGCACGAAAACTTGGCTGGGACATCATCTTCATTATTCAGGATGTCTCACTGATGGATAAGCAGGCGAGGGAAGCGCTTGCTGAGCATGTCGTTTACTGCAGAAGAACGGATAAGCTTAATATCCCGGTTATTGGCAGTCTGATGTCTCTGATTGCAAATTCCCGCCTGCCTCTTCCGAAGGTGCATTTCGGCATCGTTAAGTATGGCGATAATCCCCAGTCGCTCACCGTTGATAAATGGGTTTATACCGGAACAGACCTTTACGCTGCCTATGATACAAAACAGATTTTCACGGCAAATTATGAAAATGGTCCATTCTGTTTAATTCCGCCGTATTTAACGCACGGCCAGTTTTCAATATCGCAGGATTTAAATTATTACATGAGAATGACGAGAATATATCTCAAGAGAACAAGTCGTGTCTGGCTAATGATTTCATTTCTGGCATTAGGCACCGGGATTGGCATGATTTATAAAGGCCGACAGTTTGACCACGAAAAGGAATTAGCAGCGCAGCAGTTAAAGATACAGCTTGCCAGCAAGAAAACTGACGTTGCCGACACACTTCCTCGGCTCTCTATAGACTCGTTTTCGCAGCTCGGATATGACGTAACCGTCAGCTTCAGGGATGCTAAATCAAAGGTCTATACCTCCTATGACCTAATAAGCGAAGGCTACAAGATAGACGTGAAAGACGCCTGTCATGTATCTATTTCAAAAGGCTCTTACTTTCAAAACGTAAACTGCGAAGGCTGAAAAATGAATAATCCAATCCGCTACTTTCAATTGTTTATTTCGCTGTGCTTAGCAATGACCCTTATTATTTCCTTTAACGTATGTGCCGAACCTGTCAGCCTGAATAACACCCCTGTGCGCGTTTTTGTTCAGTGGTATTCACAGAAGGTAAATAAATCCGTTATCGTAAATCCTGATGTTAAAGGCAATATCACGGTATTTAACGCCGATGTTAACCAGGCAAATATTGATGATTTCTTTAAGTCGGTACTCAACTCTAATGGCTTTGTACTGTCAGCCGGTAATCCTGCAATTGTCACCACGCCGTCAAAACTGCCTTCGCAGATTGCTAACGATGACGATTACGAGGAACCGGCAGCTTATGAACCTGTCGGTTCTGCTCCCGCAGCTGCTGAACAGATTCCCGTTGATATGACCGTCCGTAACTTCAAGCTTACGCGCGTACGTTCGTCGGATGTGATGCCTCTGGTCAAGATTTTCATCGACTCCAACGGAGGCGGGAACGTGGTTGATTACTCCGGCAATAACAGCCTAGTTGTTTCCGCTTCAGCCACCATCATGGATGCGATGACGGACTTTGTTCACTCGATTGATGTGCCACGCGATCAGGTTCTGATTCAGTCACTGATGTTTGAAACGACGCTGACCAATGGCATTGACCTGTCGTTTGCTGCGGGTTCTGCATCTGGCGCAAAGGTGGCGGGGGGCTTCAATACTTCTTCACTTGGGAGTACACTTTCGACCGCCGGCGGCTCATTTGGCATCTTCAACGGTAACATTCTGGCGTTATCACTCCAGGCTGTGAGGAACGATTCGAGCTCGAAAGTTCTTTCAACGCCACGCATTCTCACTCAATCAGGGCAGACTGGTTACATTTCTGTCGGGCAGAATGTTCCGTTTGTGACAGGTAAGGTCACTGGCGAAGCCGCTAATGTGAATAATCCGTTTCAGACGATTGAACGCCGTGACGTCGGCGTTTCACTTAAGGTAACGCCAGTTGTTATGGGCAACGGCCAGCTTGTACTTACCATTGATACGAAGGCAGATTCACTCAGCAACGATACCGCGGCCAGCGACATCATTACGAATCAGCGTCAGATACAGACTACTGTTCAGATTAAGGATGGTCAGACGCTTTTACTCGGTGGCCTGACTGACTCCAGTACCGTTGATAACAACCGTTCCGTACCTTGGTTCGAAAACATTCCCGTCATTGGCTGGCTTTTCCGCAGCAAATCAGACAGCAGCAATGAGCGTACGATGTTCGTTCTGCTCACTGCACATATCATTCGCCAGCTGTGAGATGGCAGGCGGGTGCGTAAGCCCCGCCTGCCATCTCACAGCGATTAGATGTTTGACCAATCAGCTTGACGCCTCCGTTATTCATCCTTCTTGTCTTTTTAGCGGATATCGCAAAGCCTTATTCTGTTTTTTGCCCATAAATTCACAGGTAATACCGGCTCAGGACATTTAAACTTATCTCATGAATGTACTAAGGAAAAACCATGACTGATTATCGTACGAGAGAATCTCGCTTATGTGCTTTTCGCAAAGCGGAGGCATCCCTCAGGCTTGAGGGTTTGGATCCCACTGGTACACCTCTCTATGAGTCGGTTAAGGCACGTATTCTTTCAGGTGAGATTACTTATGATGACGGGCGGGCTGAGATACTGAGGTATTACCATAAACGGTCGAACCATAACTGACTTTGGTATGAAATGTATTTGAGACTTTCATTATGGCGTTAACTTTTATCGGGTATGAACTTTACGACATTTTCTAGGTATTCAATTACTTAGAGGATTAATTATGTCTGTAAAGAACAGGGTGCGTGACCGGCTTCCCGGAGGCCGCCTTAAGTCTTATCGCCGCGTTGGTTCGCATTTTGCCAGTTGTGCCAGATGGTTTGATAAATCGCCGTCCTGGTATCGTAATATGATGCTGACCCGACCGGAACGCTGTGAAGTCAGAAAGCGTCTTAATCAGGTCTTGCGCGGTCGCGATGCTGACGGTATAGCATTTCCTGTCAGTAACAAGCCGTTTGCATGGTGGTGGTGAACTTTTTAGCCGCTAAAATTTAATGCTTACGAAGTAATCGTAAACGCCGGTCAGTGACAAAACTTGTTTTGTTGCTGTCCGGGGTTGGCCAAGCCGTACAGTTTTCATTTTGAGCGTTATAGCTGATTCGGCGCGGCAGCGTTCATCTTATCTGACATTGTGGCTGTATTCCTGGGGAAGTTTTCATGTATCAGGTACAGATTTACCAACTGAAACTGGATGAACAGGCCTGATTGGTGAGGTCAGGCCGTTCACTTACTGCTGATAGACATTTGATTCTGATTCGTTTGGAGAAACGGATGATTTTGAATCACTGTCGATAGTAGCCAGTTGACGCCCAGTGTCAACGATTCCCGCCAGATTCTGCCATCCTTACCATTGGTGCGCATAATGTACGACTCGTTATGTTGAAAAGGCCGCTGCGAAAATCGAATCCCGCAGCGGCCTCTTTAGCATAACGTCATTGTGCGAACCAATTTATATAGAAATGAAAAACTCCTCTTCATTTCTTCTTTTATAATTGTCATCCCATATGAGTTTTATTCGGTATTTAGTTTTACTTCCAAAGCTTATTCCCGCTAAAATTTCAATCCCATGTTGCGGGTGTAATACCTCATATGGAAATTTATCTTCTACATCATGCATTGAAAGATATTCATTTCCATCGTTATCAGGGAAATGAATCTCTATATTTTTAGCCTCAACCCTCCCTCTATTAAATATCTTGAGCCTATAGTTGTTTTTGGCTATTTTTACGAGGCGAGCACCAAGCTCAGCTTTCATCTCATTAATTGCTGACTTTGTTTCTTTTTCCAGAAGCAACTTACGTAACCTGTCTTGCTCATCCTTTATAACCTTTTGTTCTCTATCGCTTTTTCTCGATTTCAATTCTGACGATATGATAGTGTAAATCGATACTACAAGCGCAGCTAAAGCGATGGCATCACTTGTTGTCATTATTTGATCCTTATATTCTTACTTCCCTTAAATGCCTTTTTGAGCATGTCATCAAACTGTTTTTGAATGTCTTTTGTTAACTCTTCTTTTATTTCATCTACATGGGCGTCAATACTCACCCCGTTTTCTTGGATTAACTCATCATTAGTAAATTCTTTCCCGCAGCCTACACATCTGACGACTTCAGACTCTTCCTCGTGTTCCATCTCTGTATTTCCGCACACAGGACATAGCAGGGTGATGTTTCTATTGTATTTCTCAGGATTCAGTTTCATATGTTTCCTCTCTTCTACGTTTTATTGATTACCAGTAATATGAATTTCTTCTGTGCCACCAATAAAGCAGACCATATCCGACAATAAGAATCCCGAAGAACATCAGAGACATTCCCCAGCCAGTTCCATACCACGAAACCATATCATCGAAAACCAGCCCACCCGTTTCACGAACTCCGGCAGCTTCCTTAAGAATTGGCTTGAATACCGGAATCAGAAGGGCGATCGCCAGTGGAGCACCCCAGCGAATAAGGCCAGTTTCCATTTTGATCCCGAAAAAGATCCCCGCACCGACAACAAGCAGCCAGACTATCAGGCCAGGCGCAGTTTCCAGTGCTGTTTGCCATTCAACATCGAAAGTTTTCATTAGCCAGGCAACAACTGCCAGACAGAAAGCAAATACGCCCACGACAACCAGTTCAACGCCGCTTGTTTCGTTATTTCTACTCATCCTTTTGATCCTTTTTCACTGTTCAAAATTCACACAATAAAGAACGTGCAGTGTTGGTAATACTGCACGTTTGTCTCATTCCTGAGACTCAGCCTTTCTTCTTGCCGAAAAGCTCATCCCATTTTCTTGATGTTGTTGCTGTTTGCAGGGCATTCGAAACCCTTCCCAAACAAAGGATGTCCTCATCATCAAGGGTGCGAAGGTTGTAGATGATGAAGTGAGCCGCCTGAGCCGCATCTTTACTTCTTGTCTCAAAGAAGCGCTTGCTGGAATCGTAGATATCGCTGCTACTGGAGCCAAAAATCAGTTCAAAGATGTCCGTTTGAGTGATTTCAGCAATTTTTTCCAGCTCACTGATTTTCGCATCCCTCTGCGCGTTTGCGATCCGTTTCAGTGTGCCTATGTTGATGCCAGACAGTTCTTCCATCCTTTCGTACGTGAACTTGCCTAGGATCGCTTTTTTTATCCTTTCAGCCCGCTGTAAGTCTATGTCTTCTGCCATTTCTTCCGGGTAGCCATTGCTATTGAGGTTGTTGCTCATTCTATCTCCTACTTTTTTGACTCATTTCAAAAGAACAAATATGTCACTTATCCAGTACAAAATCACTTGAGAGGTAAGTTCTTGGGTGGTACATTTGTGTGACTGAGCTGGTACTAATAAGCTATTGACAGGCTTTATAGTCACAAAACTGTTCTCTGAGGCGATACATGATCGACTGGTTTACCGGGATCCTACCTTGCACACACCGACCGTTACCGGCTGGTAGTGTCGTCAGCGTTGATGCTGACGGTGCTGTGGAGTGGGAAACAGTAAAACGGTTGACCGTTCGCGGTTCTTATGAATCCACAATGAAAGTAAGATCTGTTGGATCTGATGGCGAAGGTCGGGCAACACATCTTTATATTGATGGCAATCCATCAAAGTTTTTGCAAGGTCACTCCGTTATCGGTTCGGATGATTTGCAAGGGTTGGTATTAACAGCCTACGCCAGAATATTGGCATTACTGCATATTCCTCACGATCTTCCATCCTATCGGCAGGTAATGGCAGGGCAGTTTAAGATCTCGCGCATCGATATTAACTACATGTATTCATTGTCAACATTAGAAAATGTCCGAGCATGGTTATATGCCGCAGAATTTAAAGCGAAAACTCGCCACGGTCGCGCCTGTGGTAAAGGTGGTACTGTTTACTTAGGGAAAAACTCCCGTCGTTGGAGCCTGAAATTTTATTCAAAATATGATGAACATACATCTGGTAAAAAAGGACACCAGATGGCAGACGAATTCGTTAAAGCTGGTTTACTGGACTGGTCAAAAGATAAATTACGCATTGAGTTAACGCTAAGAACAACTGAATTAATTGACTTAAATCTTACTCTTGGTCAAAGCTGGAGTATCGAGACGCCTAACAAATTATTCTCTGACTATGTAGGGAGAATAGAAATGAATCAAAATACAATATTAACTGATGAAAAAATAATTAATCTCCCTAGAAAAATACAGTCTACATATTTGTTATGGAAGCAGGGTGCAAACATGAAAGAAATGTTGCCGAAACCTACATTTTACCGTCATCGAAAGGAGCTAATCCCTTTCGGGATAGACATTAATTTTTATTGTGAATCCCCTGATTCTAATAACGTTGTTCCGTTGGTACGGACCCTTGAGGCCAAACCAGCCAATATCCCATCATGGGTTTATGAAAAAGGTTTGATTTTTGATTACAACCGTATTTCACATGCCGCAAACTGGCAATAAAGAGGAGTGATATGTCTAATTATGGTCTTTTCGTAAAAGGTAAAATGCTTGGTGCTCGCCAGCGTAATAAGCTTAATGGTCAAGGATACTACAATGAAATTGGTATTGGATTGGAAATACCTGATGGATTTGGCGGTACTAAACAAGACCAGATCATTATTCGTGTATCACAAGCACTCGTGAATTCTGGTGTAATGAATCAGGCTAATAGTTTCATTGGCAAACTGGTCCAGATCCCCGTATATGTCCGTGTCTGGTCAATGGAGGGCAGGGAAGGCGTAACTTATAACATTTCATCAGACGGCGGAATTACTGAAATTAAAGGTTAAATGTTTTTTGCTCTCCTTTTTATTAATCAACTATTTCAGGGCCTGTTATGGATTCTGAATTTATTCATGTCGTTATTGGTCTTGGCCTTGTTATTTGTTTTGGCCTTGGAGCAATAACGGCTGGAGTGTTCCGCTGATGGATTACGTTTCTTACTTCATCGGAGCCTATGTGTTGGGTTACTGCCTATTTTCAGGCATCGCCTATTTCAAAAACCTGTCATCAAAAATTATTTAAGGAGTATATTATGCTGCGTTTTTCAATCTCTTCTGTACAAGCTAAAGTCGTTACTGCTGCCTTTTTGCTGGCTACTTCTGCGGGAGCTATGGCAGCTGACGGTGCAACTACCGACTACGCCACTGATGCTTTTGCCACCCTTAAAACAACTGCAACTGACATGATCGAACAAGCATGGCCTATTCTTGCGGCTATTGTCGTTGCCGGCGTAGCAATGCGCCTTTTCAAGAAGTTTGCATCTAAAGCCTCTTGATTTTTCTTTTTTCATCATTGGGCGCTATTGCGCCCTTTTTTTGATCCTGCGGGGCACAATGAAATACTTCTATCCTGTCGTTGCCGCCTTAATTCTTACCGTTCCCTCTGCTTATGCAGCTGACTGGGTTTCTATCTATTCAGGAACAGGCACCGGTTCAGCAACCGCTGATTACGCAACGGAAGTTGTTGACGGTAAGAACACCATTTATTACCAGGTCTCTGACTCGTCACTCCAGAACGCCTGTCTTGAAGCCCGTGCATCCGGCAAAAGCACTTATGATTCTGTACTCCCAAGCTTTAAACCTATCTATCCCGATGATGAATGGCAGATGACGCAGGGCAGCGACGTCATTACTGGCAACCTCGGTAAATCTGCCAAAATGTACAGCGCAACCTGTACCGTTTCTTTCAGCATTGAACACCGAGCTGTCACCAAAGAACCTGCTCCTGAAGAACAAACCCCGGAACAAATCTGTAAAGCTAAGCCCACGATTGAGAACGTCTTTAACAACGTTTCTGAAGGGTATATCTACTATCAGGGTTGCGAATATGAGGCCACTGGCGTCATTGTCTGCCAGAACGACAAAACTATTTGTGCTGCAACATGGAAGCCAACGGGCACCGTAGCTGATGAATCAGATACCGAATCGACTCCGCAACAGGATTCAGGTGGCACCGGTTCAGGCAATGGTTCTGACTCCGGTAATACTGGCGAGGGCGGTTCGACAGGTGGTTCCTCCGGAGGATCCGGCACCACAATTTCTAAGTCCGACATGACCGCTGCCGTTAACGACGGCGTTCGTTCAGCAGCTCCCGTTGTGGCTGATTCCGTCAGGGACAGCCTGACCGAAAACGACACTTCCGCAGATGACAAGGCCAGCGCCGACGCAACGACACAAACTAACATTTCCCGCCTTGAAGACAACCTGAACAACGCAGCCCGCGGCGCAGGTCGCTTCGCCGATCCTGATGGCGGCGGTAAGGGATTTGGCGATGGTGCGTCCGAAATGGACGACGCAGCTGCTGTTGCAGACAGCCAGCTTGGTATTTCGAAAGATGGTCACGGTGCCTCATGGGAGAGTTTCCTTAACGAGGGTGCGTTACGTCCGTTTATCCCGACAGGTCACGGCTGTTCTCCGTTTGTCATGTTTCCCGGTTCTGTTTACCAGATGCAGATTGACTGCGACAAGCTGACCGACATCAAGTCCGTGCTCTCCTGGGTGATTTATTGCCTCACTTTCTGGTACGCCTTCACTGAAATCACAACGTTGTTACGGGGGAAAAAATAATGCCTGCTTTACTTGGTATTCCTGCGCTCTTTCGCTTCCTTATTGGCCTCGTTCCGCTCGGTATTGGTTACTTTTCCAGTTTCCTTGCACGTCTTGCAACGCGTACAGGCCTCCTTGCTGTGGCGCTTATCGGCGCACTGATAACGTTCATTTCCATGGTTGTTCAGTGGATCGGGGAGGTTGCTTATTCTTATGTTCCGGCTGACTACAGCAACTTCCTTTCCTCCGTTCTGCCGGATGATACGACGCACTGTATCACCGTGATCATGTCCGTGAAAATCGCCGTCCTGACCTTTGACCTTAAAGACCGTTTTATCTCCATGTCGGATAAGGTGATCTGATGGCCGTTCATGTTGTTACCGGCAAACTTGGTTCAGGTAAAACGCTCGTCAGCGTCAGTCGTATTCAGGATTATCTTGCAAGAGGCCGTATTGTTGCGACGAACCTGAACCTCAAGCTCCATCATATGCCCCGCGTCGGACGCTTCGCGCGTAAAACGCATGTTATCCGCATTCCGGACAAGCCGACGCTAGAAGACTTTCAAGCTATCGGACGCGGAACGACGTCTTATAACGAGGCGGATAACGGACTTCTTGTGCTCGATGAATGCGGAACCTGGTTCAACTCGCGTAATTGGGCCGACAAATCGAGACAGCCCGTTATCGACTGGTGTCTTCATGCACGAAAACTTGGCTGGGACATCATCTTCATTATTCAGGATGTCTCACTGATGGATAAGCAGGCGAGGGAAGCGCTTGCTGAGCATGTCGTTTACTGCAGAAGAACGGATAAGCTTAATATCCCGGTTATTGGCAGTCTGATGTCTCTGATTGCAAATTCCCGCCTGCCTCTTCCGAAGGTGCATTTCGGCATCGTTAAGTATGGCGATAATCCCCAGTCGCTCACCGTTGATAAATGGGTTTATACCGGAACAGACCTTTACGCTGCCTATGATACAAAACAGATTTTCACGGCAAATTATGAAAATGGTCCATTCTGTTTAATTCCGCCGTATTTAACGCACGGCCAGTTTTCAATATCGCAGGATTTAAATTATTACATGAGAATGACGAGAATATATCTCAAGAGAACAAGTCGTGTCTGGCTAATGATTTCATTTCTGGCATTAGGCACCGGGATTGGCATGATTTATAAAGGCCGACAGTTTGACCACGAAAAGGAATTAGCAGCGCAGCAGTTAAAGATACAGCTTGCCAGCAAGAAAACTGACGTTGCCGACACACTTCCTCGGCTCTCTATAGACTCGTTTTCGCAGCTCGGATATGACGTAACCGTCAGCTTCAGGGATGCTAAATCAAAGGTCTATACCTCCTATGACCTAATAAGCGAAGGCTACAAGATAGACGTGAAAGACGCCTGTCATGTATCTATTTCAAAAGGCTCTTACTTTCAAAACGTAAACTGCGAAGGCTGAAAAATGAATAATCCAATCCGCTACTTTCAATTGTTTATTTCGCTGTGCTTAGCAATGACCCTTATTATTTCCTTTAACGTATGTGCCGAACCTGTCAGCCTGAATAACACCCCTGTGCGCGTTTTTGTTCAGTGGTATTCACAGAAGGTAAATAAATCCGTTATCGTAAATCCTGATGTTAAAGGCAATATCACGGTATTTAACGCCGATGTTAACCAGGCAAATATTGATGATTTCTTTAAGTCGGTACTCAACTCTAATGGCTTTGTACTGTCAGCCGGTAATCCTGCAATTGTCACCACGCCGTCAAAACTGCCTTCGCAGATTGCTAACGATGACGATTACGAGGAACCGGCAGCTTATGAACCTGTCGGTTCTGCTCCCGCAGCTGCTGAACAGATTCCCGTTGATATGACCGTCCGTAACTTCAAGCTTACGCGCGTACGTTCGTCGGATGTGATGCCTCTGGTCAAGATTTTCATCGACTCCAACGGAGGCGGGAACGTGGTTGATTACTCCGGCAATAACAGCCTAGTTGTTTCCGCTTCAGCCACCATCATGGATGCGATGACGGACTTTGTTCACTCGATTGATGTGCCACGCGATCAGGTTCTGATTCAGTCACTGATGTTTGAAACGACGCTGACCAATGGCATTGACCTGTCGTTTGCTGCGGGTTCTGCATCTGGCGCAAAGGTGGCGGGGGGCTTCAATACTTCTTCACTTGGGAGTACACTTTCGACCGCCGGCGGCTCATTTGGCATCTTCAACGGTAACATTCTGGCGTTATCACTCCAGGCTGTGAGGAACGATTCGAGCTCGAAAGTTCTTTCAACGCCACGCATTCTCACTCAATCAGGGCAGACTGGTTACATTTCTGTCGGGCAGAATGTTCCGTTTGTGACAGGTAAGGTCACTGGCGAAGCCGCTAATGTGAATAATCCGTTTCAGACGATTGAACGCCGTGACGTCGGCGTTTCACTTAAGGTAACGCCAGTTGTTATGGGCAACGGCCAGCTTGTACTTACCATTGATACGAAGGCAGATTCACTCAGCAACGATACCGCGGCCAGCGACATCATTACGAATCAGCGTCAGATACAGACTACTGTTCAGATTAAGGATGGTCAGACGCTTTTACTCGGTGGCCTGACTGACTCCAGTACCGTTGATAACAACCGTTCCGTACCTTGGTTCGAAAACATTCCCGTCATTGGCTGGCTTTTCCGCAGCAAATCAGACAGCAGCAATGAGCGTACGATGTTCGTTCTGCTCACTGCACATATCATTCGCCAGCTGTGAGATGGCAGGCGGGTGCGTAAGCCCCGCCTGCCATCTCACAGCGATTAGATGTTTGACCAATCAGCTTGACGCCTCCGTTATTCATCCTTCTTGTCTTTTTAGCGGATATCGCAAAGCCTTATTCTGTTTTTTGCCCATAAATTCACAGGTAATACCGGCTCAGGACATTTAAACTTATCTCATGAATGTACTAAGGAAAAACCATGACTGATTATCGTACGAGAGAATCTCGCTTATGTGCTTTTCGCAAAGCGGAGGCATCCCTCAGGCTTGAGGGTTTGGATCCCACTGGTACACCTCTCTATGAGTCGGTTAAGGCACGTATTCTTTCAGGTGAGATTACTTATGATGACGGGCGGGCTGAGATACTGAGGTATTACCATAAACGGTCGAACCATAACTGACTTTGGTATGAAATGTATTTGAGACTTTCATTATGGCGTTAACTTTTATCGGGTATGAACTTTACGACATTTTCTAGGTATTCAATTACTTAGAGGATTAATTATGTCTGTAAAGAACAGGGTGCGTGACCGGCTTCCCGGAGGCCGCCTTAAGTCTTATCGCCGCGTTGGTTCGCATTTTGCCAGTTGTGCCAGATGGTTTGATAAATCGCCGTCCTGGTATCGTAATATGATGCTGACCCGACCGGAACGCTGTGAAGTCAGAAAGCGTCTTAATCAGGTCTTGCGCGGTCGCGATGCTGACGGTATAGCATTTCCTGTCAGTAACAAGCCGTTTGCATGGTGGTGGTGAACTTTTTAGCCGCTAAAATTTAATGCTTACGAAGTAATCGTAAACGCCGGTCAGTGACAAAACTTGTTTTGTTGCTGTCCGGGGTTGGCCAAGCCGTACAGTTTTCATTTTGAGCGTTATAGCTGATTCGGCGCGGCAGCGTTCATCTTATCTGACATTGTGGCTGTATTCCTGGGGAAGTTTTCATGTATCAGGTACAGATTTACCAACTGAAACTGGATGAACAGGCCTGATTGGTGAGGTCAGGCCGTTCACTTACTGCTGATAGACATTTGATTCTGATTCGTTTGGAGAAACGGATGATTTTGAATCACTGTCGATAGTAGCCAGTTGACGCCCAGTGTCAACGATTCCCGCCAGATTCTGCCATCCTTACCATTGGTGCGCATAATGTATATTATGTTAAATTGCCTGTGAAGGTCCTTTACTTCACCATTCACATCCACACACAGATAAATCAATACGTTGTGATTTCTGACTTCCCTCCCGTTTCGGTAGAAAAATTCAACCTCTGTTCAGTGATGGCACACCATAGACCATGAGTTGGATAATTGCGTTGTTTACAGCAGCCAGCGCTTTGATGGCACTATATCCCTCACGCTTCTGAATATGTTTGGGTGTGCGTGGGTTTTCCAGTAGTACTCGTAGCCCTGGCGATATAACGCAAAAGGTAATTTAGCGATCTGTTCATCAGTCAGGTTGGCATCACCGGAGTAAAGCACTTCGCTACCGGCGACTTCCTGAGCTCGTGCATCTGAAGCCTGCTTAAGACGTTGTTGAATAGATTTCCTTGTAGAAGCATTCCCTTCAAAGCGCATTCATGAAGGGTGTTCATAGACACAATCATTTTAGCCTCGTTACTGGCAATAATGATAATTGATATTCTGGCTGTATCAAAAATAAGGCTGAATTATCAGAAGGTTTATCATGAGAATACTCGTTGCTGGCGCAACAGGAAGTATTGGTATTCATGTTGTGAATACTGCTATTGCAATGGGCCATCAGCCCGTGACTCTGGTCAGGAATCGGCGGAAAATCAAGTTACTCCCTCGTGGAACAGATATTTTCTATGGCGATGTTTCAATACCTGAAACACTTACCGATTTACCGAAAGATATTGATGCCATCATTTTTACACTCGGCTCTGATGGTCAGGGACGTATTGGCGCCAGAGCAATAGATTACGGCGGTGTACGTAACATTTTGCGAATATTCATGGATACACCTGTTCGCATCGCCCTGATGACAACGATTGGCGTAACTGAGCGGCTCAGTAGCTGGAATCAACGTACTGAAGTTCATGACTGGAAGAGACGCTCTGAACGCCTGGTCAGAGCCAGTGGGCATATCTACACTATCGTCAGACCCGGCTGGTTTGATTACAACAATGATGATGAGCACAGAATCGTCATGCTTCAGGGGGACAGACGCCATGCGGGAACGCCGGAAGATGGTGTTATCTCCCGGGAGCAAATCGCCCAGGTTCTTGTAACAGCTCTGAGCAACGATGCGGCAAAAAATAAAACGTTCGAACTGGTCGCAGAGCGAGGAGAAGCACAGCAGGATCTCACTCCTCTGTTTGCAGAGCTGCGGAATGATAATCCACAAAAAAATGATGGGGTTTTCGATATAGACAATATGCCCCTTACTGAAGAACCTGAGTGCGTTATTAACGACCTGAATCTGTATTCGAAAAATTCAAAAATCTAACAACGTTGTCATATGACAGTCAGTCTTATGACAGCTTAGAACTGTATATTTACAGATCAAGAAGGAGGAAGCTATTTCCGATATTCGTCAACTTTCAAATATATCGTTTAAAACAGGTATCAGATATGAAAGCACTACTAATTACTGCATTATTCATGGAATTCATTTCGGTAAATACTGCATCTGCTGCTGAGGAGATTCATCATGCAGATAGCAAAGTCGACGATCAGGTCCTCATAGCTGAGTAAAAAGATGGCCAGAGTTGACTGCTCGAGGATGATATCCGCGTTTGGTCATGTAGTAGCCAGGATAGTCCACGAGGAACTGTGCTGCATCATCCTTCAGTTTATGATTCAAAGAGAGTTACAGCAATTTGGTGTTAGTTTCACCAGGCAAATATTAATCATAGCTAATGTTTATAGCCATATAAACTATTAGTACCTCTTGACCTTTCCTGACACTTCCCTTGTTCGCAATAATATTCTGTTTAGTCGCTGTTTATAAATAACATGCATAATGAAATCGTCATGTTATTTAGCGACATAAAATGTTTTTACAAATACTCTCTACAACAAGTGCAGCAATAAACTTGTTGTGAATAGGTGTCCTTGTAATTTAAAGATATTATCATTCTTCGTGAAATGTAATAACCATGGAAACTATATTCTCAGGGCAACATCCAATCAAGAATGATTCTTGTTTTATAAGCAATAACAGAATAACTTAATTGTTAACTCTCTTTATTCAGCTACTTAAATATAAATTTTGGAGAATTATGAAACTCAAACATGTCGGTATTATTGTCGTTTCTGTGTTGGCGATGTCGTCTGCTGCGGTAAGCGCAGCCGAGGGTGATGAATCAGTAACGACCACTGTTAATGGCGGTGTAATTCATTTTAAAGGTGAAGTGGTAAATGCCGCTTGTGCGATTGATTCAGAATCAATGAACCAAACGGTTGAGCTGGGTCAGGTTCGTTCTTCTCGCCTGGCTAAAGCGGGTGACCTCAGCTCCGCCGTTGGCTTCAATATCAAGCTGAATGATTGTGATACCAATGTTTCCAGTAATGCAGCTGTTGCATTCCTGGGTACTACTGTCACCAGTAATGACGATACATTAGCGCTGCAGAGTTCAGCGGCAGGCTCTGCCCAAAATGTCGGTATCCAAATTTTGGACCGTACAGGGGAGGTATTAGTACTTGATGGTGCTACTTTTAGCGCTAAAACTGACTTGATTGATGGCACGAATATACTGCCGTTCCAGGCTCGTTATATTGCTCTCGGGCAGTCAGTAGCTGGTACTGCAAACGCTGATGCGACCTTCAAAGTTCAATATCTATAATTCACTCTTAAGGTGACTATGTGTCATCTGAAATTGAAACAGGGTGTGTGTGGCATGGCTACGCACACCCGAGAAATTCACCAATGTTCATCTCATTATTAATGAAAAATGGTTTGTATTTTGGAGCGGTATGAAAAATCACATAATATCTAAACGATCAATAAACAACAGTAGTTAAACTTGCTGTTATTTAAAATATTTACTTGGTAGCAAGGTTTTCCTATCAAAAGAGAACCAACATTTATTACAAACGCATTAAGTCTGGAAAACCGGCGACTCGCCAATGCATTAGCAATATTTACCGATTGTCTGATGTAACGGTTTCCCCGCTTATCCTCTTAACACATGGAGAATGCATCAGATGCAAACTACGCGTACCCCCTACTCTGTTTCCTTTATGGCGACAGTGTTACTTTTATTGCTCTTTGCTTGCCATAGCACCATTGCCAACGCAGCTGTCGCACTTGGTGCGACGCGGGTAATTTATCCGGCAAACCAGAAACAGGTTTTATTGCCTGTCACGAATAATGATCCTGCCAGTGTCTATCTCATTCAGTCATGGATAGAAAATGCGGGTGACCAGAAAGATACCCAGTTTGTCATTACCCCACCGCTTTTTTCCATGCAAGGTAAAAAAGAGAATACGCTTCGGATAATCAACGCCACTAATCATCAGTTACCAGGCGACCGTGAAAGCCTGTTCTGGGTTAATGTTAAAGCTATCCCTGCTATGGAAAAAGACCAGAAGAATGAGAATACATTACAGCTGGCAATTATTAGCCGCATAAAAATGTTTTATCGCCCCACGCATCTGGCAATGGCACCTGAAGAAGCGCCTGCAATGCTTCGGTTTCGTCGCAGCGGTAGCAAACTCACTCTTATTAATCCAACGCCCTACTTCATTACCGTAACAAATATGAAAGCAGGAAATAGCAATCTCCCAAACACCATGGTGCCGCCAAAAGGTGAAGTATCGGTGGATATCCCGCATGCTGTAACCGGGGATATCAGTTTTCAGACAATCAATGATTACGGTGCATTAACTCCGCGTATTAAGGCAACCATGCAGTAAGCCAGTGACCTAATTAATAATAAACTCAATCGGGATTAAAAATGACAGCCTTTCGTGCCGCATTTAAGGCATATCGTATGCATCAGGTGTTAATACTGCCTCGCTT
>ENA-OQKY01000884-OQKY01000884.1-human-gut-metagenome-genome-assembly--contig:-NODE-884-length-22605-cov-8.722974_pt1 | contig 22605 bp, 18 predicted proteins | sample MGYA00242652_ERZ504805 | MGnify/ENA primary metagenome ERZ504805 (study PRJEB26092, sample SAMD00036400) | human gut metagenome | host: Homo sapiens | study: EMG produced TPA metagenomics assembly of... | reverse complement strand
GATCCGGCTCATCATCCTGTCCAGCATCCTCGTTGTCGATAGCTACCCACTGGTTAGCTGCCATAACACCGTTGATGTCTACATAATAATAGTTGTCGCCGTCCTCAATCAGCTGATCGATAGCCATCTCGCCGTTGCTATCTAACCAATACCAGTTATTACCGGATTTCTTCCACTGATCGGTTGCTCTCTCGCCGTCTCTGTTGTAATATACCCAAGTACCGTCTTCCTCAGCCCATCCTGTAGCTGCGAAAGAAGTCATGGATGCACCAATAGCGAGCAGTGCTGCTGTTGATAATACAGCAACTAACTTTGTCTGCTTTCTCATAATTAATGCACTCTCCTTTTTCTTTTTGAAATACTTTTTGAAATTCCTTTTTTGCATTACGAGTTGATTATACTTCGGATAAGGAAAATTATTGCAATATGGTATATACTATATAACATAGAGGGAATGGATTGGTGAATTCTTCATTGATAAAGTTGCGTAAATAGGGGTAAAATGATATACTATTAAAAACTTTAAACTACACAGAAAGTGAATGTAAGCATATGATGAAGGAAGATAAAAGTATAGATAAACGTTCGGATTTATTAGAATCTTGGAAAAATGCAAATTCTATTCCTGCATTAATACTGACATTGACAGTTTTTGTTGCATTACCACTGGCATTTCGTGATTTGTATTTTGATATATTGGCCATTAAGTACTGGATATATTGTGGGACGGTCATATCGATGGCTATTGTGCTTCTGATTATAGCATTAACATTTATCCGTAAGGATGGGACGGAGAATAATTATGGTACAATAAAGACAGTTTTGCGTGGATTTACAATAAAGTCCTTCAAAATAACAGATTGGGCAATGATATTATTTGTAGCATCGGCTGTGATATCAACGTTTCAGTCGGAATATTTTTATGAATCATTCTGGGGCAATGAGGGAAGATATTCAGGCTTATTTTTGATTTTGTTATATACTATCAGTTATTTTATAATCACCAAATGCCTAAGGTTCAAGCGGTGGTATCTGGATGCATTTGTAGCAGCTGGTATACTAACATGTCTAGTAGGTATACTCCACTACTTCAAACTGGATCCCATTGGCTTTAAACGGGACTTGTCACCTGAAGATTATAAGATATTTGTATCTACTATTGGAAATATTAACACCTATACATCTTATGTATCACTGGTTATGGGTGCGAGTACACTTTTGTTCTGTGTAGAAAAGAATAAATTAAAAAAGTTATTATATGCCATATCAATGTCAATATCTATCTTTGCATTGATAACCGGAATCAGCGATAATGCATATTTGGCCATGATAGCTCTTTTGTGTCTATTGCCATTGTATCTTTTTAATGGCGTTCGCGGCCTTAGGGATTATGTTATTATCTTGGCTATTTTGAGTACAGAATTTTTGCTTATTGATTATATCGGTCAGACGATTCCTACGCATGTAATGGAAATTAATGGCCTGTTTAATGTGATTTCGGGTTTTAGCAAACTTCCGTTTGTAGTTATTGTTTTGTGGGCATTAGCAGTATTCATAACGATTTTGGAGGGCATTCTAACTAGAAGTCATAAATTAATCGAGTGCAATGCCGGAAGATGGGTATGGGTGGTGATTTTAGCAGTAGCGTTTTTTGCAGGAGTATATATTCTTTATGATGCCAATATAGCAGGGAATCTGGAAAAATATGGTTCACTAAAAAATTATATTATATTTGACGATGATTGGGGAACCCATAGAGGATATATTTGGAGAATTGCAATTGAAATTTATGGGAAATTTCCGTTTATGCACAAGCTTTTTGGGTATGGACCGGATACCTTTGGGATTATCACGGTGCATGGATATTATGATGATATGATTAGTAGATATAATGAGAAATTTGATAGTGCACATAATGAATACCTGCAGTATCTCGTAACAATAGGGATAGTTGGAGTGACAGCGTATGCAGGTTTTATTTGTACATCAATAATTCATATCATCCGCAAGGCAAAAAAATGTCCTTTTGTAATGGCTGTACCAATAGCGGTAGTATGTTATTGTGCGCAGGCATTTGTAAACATCAGCGTTCCTATAGTTGCACCTATTATGTTTACCCTTATTATGGTAGGGCTCTCGGCTGTACAGAATGATAGTAAATAAGTTTTAAAATTGAGAATTCTTTTTGGGCTGGTATCAGGTCTGAAAAGAATTCTTTGTGTATTGGAAATGGGTAAGCTGGATATAACTGCAAATAAGGATAATAAGTTGCACCGTAATATAAAGAATGTTATACTTAGGATACTTAACGAAAGAATACTATAAGGAAGTATGGTAATGACAAGTGAAAAGATATGATAAATATAAACGCCTTATTCGATTTCTTGCAAAGATGTGCTTGATAGGAATACAATCGCTCATTTTTATGTATATTTGGATTTACTGCTATAATGAACAGATGGAAATGCCGTATCAGCGTTTAGGACATTACTTTTTGGCAGCAGTTTATGCTCTGATTTTATATGTATTTAGTAATATGTATGGGAGTCTTCGTTTGGGCTATTTGAGAACCGGTGAATTAATTTATACACATACACTTGCAACGATGTGTTCAAATGCAGTATCATATATTCCAATTGTATTGCTTGTCAAACACTTTCGTTCGGTATTTCCTTTGGTATGGATGACTGCAGGGCAGTTTGTGATAATTGCTTTATGGGGATACATGGCTAATAGAATCTATCGAGGTTTATATCCACCCCGCAAGGTGATTATGCTGTATGGGGAAAGACCGGTAACTGCATTGATGAGTAAAATATATAGTCGTGAGGACTGTTTTGAGATAGGTAAATGTGTAAAGATAAAGGATAGTAATGACGAAGTCAAAGAAGAGATTTTAAAATATGAAGGGGTAGTAATCTGCGATTTGCCCTCTGCTATGAGAAATGATCTTCTTAAGTTTTGTTATGCCAGATCAATTCGTGTCTACAGTACACCAAAGATTTCCGATATTATTATCAGGAGTGCGGAAAGTATGCATTATTTTGATACTCCTTTATTGCTGTCTAGAAATGATGGATTGTCCATTGAGCAGGCGTTTATAAAACGTGCTATGGATATAGGAATTTCACTGTTTATGCTGATTCTGACTTCACCCATTCTGATTGTAACAGCACTTGCAATCAAACTTTATGACAGAGGTCCGGTGTTTTTCTATCAGGAACGTTGTACAAAGAATGGGAAGATCTTTTTGATTTGCAAATTCCGTAGCATGATAGTAGATGCTGAGAAAAGTGGAATTTCAATTCCGGCGACTGATCATGATCCGCGTATAACCCCGGTAGGACGCCTTATTCGAAAAGTAAGAATTGATGAACTTCCGCAGCTTCTGAATATCCTAAAAGGTGATATGAGCTTGGTAGGACCAAGACCTGAACGAATTGAGCATGTGGATATGTACTCTGACAGTATACCAGAGTTTGCTTATCGTCTAAAGGTCAAGGGAGGCTTGACTGGATATGCACAGGTCTATGGAAAATATAATACGACGGCATATGATAAATTGAAGATGGATTTAATGTATATTCAGAACTACTCACTGCTTTTGGATATAGAAATATTATTTAAGACGATAAAGATATTATTTGAAAAGGAAAGTACGGAAGGCTTTTCTTACCAGGAATCACAGGCCATGGAACATGAAACTGAGAAACATGATGCGAAGGAGTAGCAGAGTGATATGAACATTGTAATGGTGACTAATTCTGCCAGCTATGAGCCCAGAGCAGAAAAGGTAGGCCAATATTTTCAGAAGTTGGGCCACAATGTGTTGTGGCTGGAATCGGATTTTATCCACAGGGAAAAGAGAAAGGGGAGGTCACCCAAGGCAAACCACCGCTATGTTGATACAGTTGTATATAAGAAAAATTTATCTTTCCGGCGTTTGTATTCGCAATACGACTTTGCAAGAAAGGTATTTCGCATTTTAAAGAATGAGCCAGTTGATTTGCTTTATGTTATGATACCGGCTAATTCCCTTGCACGTACTGCAATTAAATTAAAAAAGGTTCTTCATACAAAAGTAGTGTTGGATATTATAGATATGTGGCCAGAGTCATTGCCTGTAAAAGGTGTGGAGACACTATGGCCGCTTCGGTGCTGGAGAAGGTTGAGAGATGATAATTTAGGGCATGCGGACTTGGTGTTTACAGAGTGCGGTTTGTACAAAAGGCTTCTCGGATTAAAGCCAGAGGAGGCAGTAACTCTGTATTGGCCAAAGAATGCGGAGGTCTGTGAGTGTGTATTTCAGAAGGATGAAAATTGTATGCATGTCGCTTATCTGGGCTCTGTAAATAACATAATTGATATGAATGCTATTACAGAAATTCTTGGTGAAGTGAATCGAAGCAAAAAAGTAAAGCTTCATATTGTGGGTGATGGGGAGAAAAGGGAGGCATTTCTCGAATCCTTAAATCAGAAGGGGATAGATGCTGAGTATTATGGATTGGTCTATGATGAAACCAAAAAACAGGAGATTTTCAGCAGGTGTAGTTATGGAATTAATATAATGAAGCCAGGTGTTTGTGTGGGTCTGACCATGAAATCCATTGACTATTTTTGCTATGGACTTCCGTTAATCAATAATATACAGGGAGACACATGGGAGTTGGTGGAACAGTATGGAATAGGAATTAATTGTATAGGGGATTCCTACAAAAAATGTGCATTAGATATATTACTAAGAACAGATGCATTACTGCAGAAGAGGGAGTTAATTCAGAAATTGTATAATCAATATTTTACAGTTGAGGCAATGGAAAGAGTTTTGGGGAAGAATGTACTTCCTCTTCTGGAACAGGAGGGATGAAGCATGAATATTTTGCATATTTCTCCTTATTTTCCATCTTTGGGAGCTAATCATGCTGGTGGAGTATGTATGGGAAAACAGATTGAGACATTAAGGCAGTGGAATACAGTTTATGTACTTTCATTCGAAGCTTCGGAGTATGATAGAAAATTGAGAGAGAAGTTGGAGAAGGACGGATTCTGTAGAAGTATAAAGATTAGTCGTATGAGGCGCCTGGCGCATATGCTGGCAGAACCATGGATGCCGAATTATTTTGCAGCCAGAAGTTCCATCCGCTTTGCGGTCATAATGATATATATGGTTAGGAAGTATAAGATTGATGCAATACATGCTGAGTATGCTTCAATGGGACAGTATTATTGGATTAAAAAGTTGTTTCCGGAACTAAAATTTAACATGACAGAACATGATATGACCGCACAGTCCTATGAGCGGAAAGTGAACGACAGTAAGGGGATTAAAAAGGTTTATTTGAAGTCGCAGTTAAAAAAGGTTTTAAGGAAAGAAGGAAAATATTGCAGACAAGTAGATTGCCTGTTTACCTTTAATGAGAAAGATAAAAATCTTATAGAAAAGCAGTATGGGAGAAGCGATTGTAAAGTGCTGAATCCATATTATGGATTGGATGACGGTGTTGGCAGCCAGGAACCGGATGATGGGGTTAGAAAGCAAGGGATGATTTGTTTTCTTGGACAGATGGGACGTGATGAAAATTATCTGGCAGCGATACGTTTAATACAAATTGCAGCTAGGGTAAAAGAACAGATTCCGGAACTTCAGGTTTATATTGTGGGAAATCAGCCGTCAGAACAGCTGCGTCAGATGGAAAACGACTATATACATGTCACTGGATTCGTAGATGATGTTGACTTATATTTAAAGCAGGCGCAAGCAGCTGTGTTTCCTCTTACTCTGGGAGCTGGCATTAAGCTTAAAGTACTTCGCAGTCTGGCGATTGGGACGCCTGTCATTACAGGAAGCATTGGAGCAGAAGGAATTGATGAGGAGGGAGAGGTGATCGTTAAGGCTGAGACGGATGAAGAGTATGAAGTATGTATACAGCAGTTGCTGAGAGACAGTGGCAGATGTAGGAGACTGTCAGAGGCAGGAAGGCGGTATGTGGCAGAACGGTTTGCCTGGAAAAAGAGTGAGGAGATACTTGAGCAGGTATATGGAAGAAGGTAGGAGTGAAAGTGAAATCAAATGGGTGCTTTAGCAGTAATTATACTTTTGAATTATAATGGTGAGAAGGATACAATTGAATGTCTAAGCAGCTTGAAAAGAATAACCTATGAAAATTATCTGGTATTAGTAGTTGATAATCATAGTTCGAATCAATCGGTTCAGGCGTTGAGAGACTGCCAGGCTGATTTGGGATTTGAAATGCTGGAAGCAAATGAAAATAATGGGTTCTCAGCAGGGAATAATATAGGGATAAAGTTTGCTCTTGAGCATCAAGCTGATTATATTGTGTTGCTTAATAATGATACGCTTGTTGAACCGGATTTTCTAGAAAAATTGTTGGAGCCATTTCAGATATGCGATAGATGTGGTTTGACAACCGGGACCATATATTATGAAAATGACCGAAAAAGGGTTTGGTGTGCAGGGGGAGAATTCAATCAGAAGACATTTAAAGTTACCATGCTTGGAAATGGAAATACTGAATATCATATACCTACTGCTATAAAAGAGGTTTCTTTTTCAACTGGATGCTGTATGTGTATAAAAGCTGAACTATTAGAATCAATCGGTTTTTTGGATGAACGTTTTTTTTTATATGAAGAAGATACGGAGTTTTGTTATCGGGTAATTCAATCAGGGTGGAAGATATACTATGCACCACAGTCGATAGTCTATCATAAGGTTAGCTCGAGCACTGGAGGGGGAAAAAAGGCCTCCCCGCTGACACAATATTATATGGTACGAAACAAGATGATATTTATTAGCGAGTATGCTAGAGGGTTGAAACGCATTAGGGCATATATGCATAGCCTCGCCATGTACGGATATTACTGTTTGAAGGGGTATATGGATATAAGATACGCTGGACGGGGAATCTGGGATTTTAGAGCTGGAATTAAGGGAAAGATAAAATGGGTAAAGGAATAATGGATATTGGTGTAGTCATTGTTACATTTAATCGAGTTGAAAAATTGAAGACTGCATTGTTGAATTTTGATGTGCAATCAATTCTTCCTGCATATATTATAGTTGTAGATAATGCAAGTTCAGATGAAACACCAGCATTTTTAGGAAAATGGGAAAATGACAAAAAGAGATACATGAAAAAGGTTATCCGAATGAATCAGAACAAAGGAGGGAGTGGAGGCTTTTATACGGGACTTCAAGAAAGTCTGAAACTTAAAGCACAATGGATTTGGGTATCAGATGACGATGCTTTTCCAGAAGCAGATGCACTTGAAATTGCTCAAAAGTATCTGACGATTCATAAGAATGAATGGGAAAATATTTCAGCGATATGTGGCCAAGTTATCAATCAAGGACAGGCGGATTTGGAACATAGAAGGAGTTTATATACAAGGGGGGTAAGGATTAAAGAGTGGGTACCACCTCTGGAGCTGTATAAGCAGGAAACCTTTCAAATAAATACATTTTCTTATGTAGGAACAATCATAAATCAGGAAAAGATGGAGAAAGCCGGACTGACCAGAAAAGAATACTTTATATGGTTTGATGATACAGAACATGGACTTAGATTGGGAAAGTTGGGAAAAATAGTATGTATTCCTAATATAAAAATACATCATGATGTAAATAAGAGTGGTAATGGGACAGTAGATTGGCGCTGTTATTATAGATATAGAAATATGACAGATTGTTATCGCAGAAATTTTCCTAGAAGATGTTATCTGTTTTTTTACATGAAAGCAATGATTAAAGTAAAATTGTATTTTCTTTTTGGTATGGAGAAGGCAGAGCGGGAAATGTTACGGTGTGGTTTAGAAGATGCCAGGAATGGAAAATTTGGCTTGCATGAGGTGTATAGGCCTGGATGGAAGTTAGGTGAATAGAGACTTATGAAAAGCAACAAGAAGTCTATAAAGTTTAATTTGATAATGAATATGCTTCTTACAACATCGGCTTTTGTATTTCCATTGATTACATTCCCTTATATTTCCAGAGTGCTTCAGCCGGAGGGAAATGGGAAGATAGCTTTTGCCAATTCCATTATTACTTATTTTTCTATGTTTGCTTTGTTGGGAATTCCTACATATGGAATTCGTGCCTGTGCGCAGGTAAGGGATGATAAAAAGCTGCTATCAAAGACTGTTCAGGAAATTTGGATAATCAATGCTGTTACGACCTTAATAGCCTATCTGATTTTTTTAGTTGCTCTGTTTTGTGTCCCGCGATTAAAAGAAGAACGTATCCTGATGTTAGTCTGTAGTATGTCTCTTTTTTTGAACTTGATTGCAATGGAATGGTTGTATAAGGCATTAGAATGTTATTCATATATTACAATGCGCTCTTTGGCATTTAAAGTCCTGGCCGTAATACTTATGTTTTTGCTGGTCAAAAAGAAGGATGATTATGTAATATATGCTGGAATAACAGTGCTGGCCAATACAGGATATGGCATATTTAACTTTTTGAATTTAAAAAGGCACATAACATTTGAACACTTTTTATCTTATGATATAAAAAGGCATTTAAAACCGGTGCTGATTTTTTTTGCCATGTCGGTAGCAGTAACAATTTACTCTAATCTGGACATTACCATGTTGGGGTTTATGAGAGATGATACAGAGGTGGGATACTATGATGTGGCAATCAAAATCAAGGTAATACTGGTTAATGTGGTAACCTCGCTTGGGGCTGTACTGCTTCCACGGACATCTTATTATATAGAAAAGAAATTGGAAAAAGAATTTTGGGCGGTTTCCGCAAAGGCGCTGGAGTTTGTCACCGCTTTATCTATTCCCCTGACCATGGGATTCATTGTTATGTCAAAACAATGTATTTTGTTGCTCTCTGGTGAAGCATATTTGCCATCTGTTTTACCCATGTGTATAATCATGCCGACACTCATTCTTATTGGGGCAAGCAATGTTTTGGGTATTCAGATGTTGGTTCCTTTGGGAAAAGAGCAAACTGTGCTTTATTCAGAAGTCACAGGGGCGATCGTAGATGTCATTTTAAATGCCATACTCATTCCACAGTACGGAGCATCGGGAGCAGCCGTTGGGACTCTAATTGCTGAATTGGTGGTGTTGGGAGTACAGATAGCCGCTTTAAAAACAGTGGCATTGGTGGTTATTAAAAAAGTCCAGATTGCTAAGATTGGTGTGGCTGTATTTATGGCTACTGTATTTTTGGTATTTGTAAGAGATAACATAAATTTGACATTGTTTCCGTTACTGACTGTTTCGTTTGGAAGTTATATCTTCATATATGGCGGGATATTGTTGGTATTAAAGGAAACGGTTGTGAGTGAGGTGGCTAAAACTATTCGGGGAAAGATTCTAAACATTGTGGGTTTTCGTGATTGATAGGGGCGGATGCAAAGAAGTACTGTATGATATTAAAGGCAGTGAGCTATCAGTTTAATATAGAGTTATTGGCTAATGGGACAGAGGAGCATATCTTTTTGGACTTATACAAATCATTTAAAAATAGCTATTGAGGAAAGGACTGGCTTCGGAACCAGAACTATCCCAGAATTCCAATTAAATATATCTTAAGTATGCGTTGAATGTGTTGAAGTTTGAAAAAGAACGTGCTATACTGAACTGGATTATAGAGGTAGGATATAAGGTGGTAGAAACAGGAAGATATGATGGAGTAGCCTAATTAGCTAAGGTCAAAATAATAGCAATTATTTGGAGAAAATTTATGCAGCATGTATTTATAATAGGTTCAAAAGGTATACCCGGAAATTACGGTGGGTACGAAACATTTGTGGATAAATTAACAGAATATCATCAACATGATTCGGAAATTAAATACCATGTTGCCTGTAAAGGTACGAAAAATGGGGAATTTGAGTATCACAATGCCCAATGTTTTCAACTGAAAGTACCAGGGATTGGTTCCGCCCAAGCAATTTATTATGATGTAATTGCTCTTGAACAGTGTTGCAGGTATATTGAACAGCATCATATTGAAAATCCAATAATATATATACTAGCTTGTCGTATCGGGCCATTTGTCGGTTGTTTTCTGAAAAAAATACATAAATTTGGCGGACAATTATTTGTGAATCCAGATGGACATGAATGGATGCGCCAAAAATGGAGTGCTATAGTAAGAAAATATTGGAAAATTTCCGAACAATTGATGACAAAGCATGCTGACTTACTGATTTGTGATAGTAAAAATATTGAGCATTATATTCGCAAAAACTATGAAAGATACCAGCCAAAGACAACATACATTGCTTATGGAGCTGAAACAAGACAAAGTAAAATAGAAGACCAGGCCCCAGAGCTTTTGAATTGGTATAAAAAGTATGACTTATCCGTCAACAATTATTATTTGGTTGTTGGACGGTTTGTACCGGAAAATAACTATGAAACTATGATAAGGGAATTTATGAGCAGTGCATCTAAACATGATCTTGCACTTATAACTAATGTAAACCGCAAATATTTAGAAGAATTAAAAAGTAAAACAAAATTTGATCAAGATCCAAGGATTAAGTTTGTAGGTACAGTATATAATCAGGAATTATTAAAAAAGATTAGAGGGAATGCATATGCGTATCTGCATGGACATGAAGTCGGAGGGACTAATCCTAGCCTGCTTGAAGCTTTAGCAATCACCAAGATAAACTTATTATTGGATGTTGGATTTAATCGGGAATGCGCTGAAGATGGAGCCTTATATTGGAATAAAGAAATAAAAAATTTAGCTCATCTCATAAATAAAGCAGATAAATTATCTGATGAAGAAATTAATATTTTTTCAAAAAGGGCAAAAAAAAGAATATGTGATGCCTATAGTTGGGAGTTTATTGCTAATGAATATAAAAAGGTATTTATAAGTAATTAATGAAATTAGAAAAAAAGGACAAGAATGAAGATATTATTAGTTGATCAGATTGCAAAAACGACATATAAATATACATTTTCTCTTGCAAAAGCTTTAAAGAAAAAAGGAATCGATCTGACTCTTGCAATTGATTTAAAAAAGAATAATGAGAAATGTAATTTCGATGTAGTTAATCTATTTAATACAGACGAGAAAAATATTAGTAAGATAAAAAAGGCGGAAAATTATATATTTTCATATAGACAGATATTAAAACTTATAAAAGAAAAAAATATTGACATTATTCACATGCAATGGATAATATTTTCTCCTGTAGATTATTATTATCTTAAAAGAATAAAAAGTAATTTTAAGTGTAAATTGGTAATTACTGTGCATGATATTTTACCGTTTAATAAAAAATTTTATGATTATAGATTTCATAAAAAGATTTATGCTTTGGCAGATTATGTCATTATTCAAACCGAACATAATCTTGAACGATTTGATAAATTGTTTCCAGATAATAATGTTAACAAAATCATGGTACCCCATGGGCATTATTTAGAATTTGGGGAGATTGTTGACTCTAAATATGCAAAAGAAAAGTTGAATATCCAAAGTGATAAAATAATTTTATTATTTTTTGGCCAGATCAAAAAAGTTAAGGGCTTGGGAATATTGTTAGAGGCTTTTGCTTCGGTTTGTGAAAGATATTCTGATGTTTTATTAGTTATTGCAGGAAATGTCTGGAAAGATGATTTTTCGCAGTATGATGTTTTAATAGAAAGACTGGGTATACGGCATAAGGTTAGAGCGGATATTAAATTTATACCTGATGAAGATGTAAAATACTATTATTCGGCATCAGATTTATGCATCTTACCTTATCTGGATGTTTTTCAGAGTGGAGTTGTTCAGCTTACATATGCACATCTTAAACCCGCTATAGTTACAAATTTAGAAGCCTTTACAGATGTTATTATAAATGAACAAACTGGTTTTATCTGTGAGGCTAATGATGTGCAGAGCTTGGCTGATACAATTGCCAAAGCTTTGGAAGTAAAAGACCAATTTCCTTATATGGCTAAAGCGGGATATGAGTATATTTCTAAAAAATTTTCGTGGGATGAGATTGCGGACAAAATATATAGTGTATATTGCAGCTTATATAAAAATGAGCCTTATAGGGAGAATAGAGAGCAATGATAATTACAAAAACGCCATTTCGGATGTCTTTTTTTGGTGGAGGAACAGATATAGAAGAATTTTTTAGAGAAAATAATGGCGCTGTAATCTCAACGACATTTGATAAGTACTGCTATGTAACGGTAAGGCATTTACCTCGGTTTTTTAATTATAAAACTCACCTTACATATTCAAAAATGGAATATGTAAATGAATACGATGAAATTCAGCATCCTGCTATACGTGAGGCCATGAGAATGTTAGATATGCATGAGATACGCTTGACTTATGAATCTGATTTACCTGCTAAATCAGGTTTGGGAACCAGCTCATCGTTTGCGGTAGGAATGCTTAATGCTTTTTATGCGATTAAGGGAAAATATGTTGACAAGAGGCAATTGGCTAATGAGGCAATTTACCTTGAGCGGATCCTTTGTAACGAGGTCGGAGGACTACAGGATCAGATTGCGGCGGCGTTCGGCGGTTTAAATAGGATAAATTTTAACTCAGAGGGGTATGATGTTCAACCTATTATTGTTAGCCCAGAAAGGAAAAAAAAGCTGAATGATAATCTTTTAATGTTTTTTACTGGATTTACACGTTTTTCTTCGGAGATACAGAAAACAAATTCTATTGGAGATACATATAAAAAAAAGACAATACTGAAGGAAATATATGGTCTTGTGGATGAAGCTGAAAGAATACTAGTTGATAAAGCTTTAGATTTGGATGAGTGGGGAAGACTTCTTGATACTATGTGGCAGTTAAAACGGCAAACAGGTTCTGCAGTATCAACAAATAGTATTGATGGATTATATGAGAGAGGGATAAAAGCAGGAGCTTTAGGGGGGAAATTACTTGGTGCAGGTGGTGGAGGATATTTTGTTTTTTATGTTCAGCCAGAAAAACAAGAAGCTGTGAAGCAAGCAATGAAGGATTTGTTATATATTCCATTTAAATTTGAAAATGGTGGTACAAGAATTATTCATTATACTCCAGAAACATATGAACCAAGGGAGGGTGACAATGAATGTAGCAATAGTAGGTAGTTCAGGATATATCGCTGGTTTTATTTTAGAGAAATTAAAGCAGGAAAAATATATAAAACAAATTGTTAAAATTGCTCATGACGAATTTGCAGATAAATACTTGGATCTGCAGGAAGCAAACAAATTTGATTACACAGTTCTGGCTAAGATTGATTATATAGTTTTTACAGCAGCTATCTCGGGACCTGATAAATGTGCAACTGATTTTGATTTCTGTTGGAATATTAATGTTATTGGAACAAAGTATTTTATAGAGAGAGCAATTGCAGAAAAATGTAAAATATTATTTTTTTCAAGCGATGCTGTTTTTGGAGATATTCCTGGAGAAATCTATACTGAAGAATCAGAAACAAGAGCAGTAACTCCTTATGGAAAAATGAAAAAAGAAATTGAAGATGAATTTAAGGCTGACCCCAATTTTAAAGTAATTCGCCTTTCATATGTTGCCTCGGCAAAAGATAAATTCATCTCATATTGCCTGTCATGTATCAAAAACAATGAGACAGCAGAAATTTTTCATCCTTTTTATAGAAATGTTATTACAATAAGTGATGTGGTAGATGTAGTAGTATGGTTTCTACAGCATTGGAATGAATATGAACCATATGTTTTAAACGTGGCAGGAAAAGAGCTGGTAAGCCGTGTGAGAATAGCAGATGAAATTAACCATCTTCTGGGAAATGCCTTAAAGTACACGATATCCTCACCGGGAGATTCATTTTATAATAACAGACCTAGTACCACGCATATGGCTAGTTTATATATACAAAAGTACAAAATTTTGGCTGATAATACATTTACAGAAAAATTAAAAAACGAATTAGCTAAAGACCAAGTTCTATAAATAAAGGAAATCATTTTAAATAGTACTAATTTTGGAGGAATAAAAATGGTGACAAAAGCTCTTATTACCGGAGTTACGGGAATGGTTGGATCTCACTTGTGTGATTTCTTATTAAATAATACAGATTGGGAAGTTTACGGTGTATGTAGATGGAGAAGTCCATTAGATAATGTAAAACATCTGCTCGATAGAGTAAACAAAAAGGATCGCGTATTTTTTGAATACGCAGACCTCAATGATGAATTTTCGCTAATGACTTGTATTAATAAGATTAAGCCTGATTATGTATTTCATTTGGCTGCACAAAGTTATCCACTTACAAGTTTTTCTGCACCAATTGATACTCTGAATACCAATATTCTTGGCACCGCACGTTTGCTTGAAGTATTTCGGACAGTGATGGAGTCTGATAAGGATTATAAACCGATAATACATGTGTGTGCTTCTTCCGAGGTATTTGGAAAAATACCTGCGTCTATGAAACCCGAAACTGGAATACATGAAAATTGCCCGTTTCACCCGGCATCTCCATATGCTATTTCAAAGGTTGGTACAGACTTACTTGGAAGATATTATGCAGAGGCTTATGGCATGACAGTCATGAGCACGCGTATGTTTACACACACTGGCCCACGTCGTGGCGATGTGTTCCATGAATCAACTTTCGCTAAGCAGATTGCAATGATTGAGGCTGGCCTTATTGAACCCAAAGTAATGGTTGGAAACATTAAATCTCTTCGTACCTATGCAGATGTTCGGGACGCTGTCCGTGCATATTATTTACTTGTTACTGTGAAGCCAATTGCGGGTGAGTACTATAATATTGGTGGCTCATATACATGTGAAGTAGGAGATACACTTAATACGCTTATTTCTTATTCTTTTATGAAGGATAAGATTGAAGTCGTTATTGATCCAGACAGGTTTCGTCCCATAGATGCAGATTTACAGATCCCCGATTGTAGAAAGTTCAAAGAACATACGGGCTGGGAGCCGCGGATAAGCTTCGAGCAGACAATGCGAGATCTTCTTGATTATTGGAGGACTCGCATAGGAAATGGCGAGCCTTTTTTGACAAGATAAATTTCAGAGATAATAATAATATTTAGGGTTCTGCCGTCAGAACAATTCTATATATTATGATATGGTAATTTCTGGATGTCTTTTATAATAAAGAAATTAATGCCTATTTAATTTTAGAAAGTGATTAATGTCGTATTTATGAAAAACAACATAAAAAAAGATACAGAATTAATAATATTTTTCATATTAATACTCCCGCTTTGTTCGATAATATACCCATGGGCAGGGGTGGGAATCATGCTAATTGCTTCGTTATACTTTGCACTTCAAAATGATTATAGAACATTGTTGTTTTTCGTGTGTATTATATTAGTCCAAAATATTACCCTAGCTATTGGAGCAAATAAATTCAATTCACTAACTACTACAATATATTCAATATGTAAAGAAGCAATGCTTTATGGATGCATATTATGTGTGTTTTTTAGAAAGAGGAAAACCACTAAGTATACTATGCTTTTCGGCATATTTTTAATGATTTTAACAGGAACATTCTTTTGTTCTAGTGCGGGAACTTATGCCAAGATTGTAAGTTTACGTCAAATGTTATTACCATTTATCTGCTTTTTCTTTGGTAAAGAATTGAATATCACAAATAATAAGTTAAATAAAATCGGAAAACTAATAATATATTCTGGTTTGGTAATCGGTTTTTTTGGGTTTTTAGAATTATTTGTTTGGAAAGATTCTATGTGGAATATTATCCCCTTATGGAAATATCAGGTGAATAAGGGAACCATATTTCAATTCACAAATGGGCTTCCAACAAATTTTACTACATATGATCTAATGCCAATTACGGGAACTATATGCAGGAGATTGGTATCTGTTTTTGTGGATCCATTGTTAACTGGACATTACTTATTTATTGGATTTATACTGGCAGATACTTTCGTAGATAAGCACAAAAACATAATTAAATATATATTATTTTTGTGTTCTGCATTGACGCTTTCAAAAGGGGTAATATTAGGATATATTTTCTATGTAGGCCTTAAGCTGTTAAAAAGACTTTCGTATAAAGATTTTAAGAATAGTTTAGGTATAGGGCTAGTCAGTGGTCTATGTATATTAACTATATCGTATAGTTTTGTAATGAAATATTTACCAACATCTTCTACAGCAATTCATTTTAAAGGGTTTATAGGAGGTATAACTGAAGCCTCTCTATTTGGAAATGGATTGGGAACAGCTGGATCAATAACTGGTGTTTTAACCGATTCCTCAAAAATGTTAACTGCAGAAAGTTATATTGGAACATTGAATGCACAAATGGGGTATGTTGGGTTAATTATATTTATTGTGTATTGGGGATATATATTTATAAGACTCGTAAGAAAAGGAAAACTGAGCAATGATAAGCTGAGTTATAATTCGGCTATATTGCTTATTTCGGTTATTACAGAAAGTTTATTTTCTGAATCCTCCATTACAATTGTAGGAACTGGCCTATATTTTATCTTTACAGGACTATGCATGAATAGTAAAGGCTTTTTACAATGCAAAAATATGGAGAACCAAACTTACAAATGAGATTCGTAAATGAGGAGGTACAAGGTGAAGGTAGCCATTATTACATTTCATGGGGCACATAATTATGGTGCAGTACTCCAGGCATATGCACTTCAACAATATATACTTTCATTAGATATTGAATGTAAAATTATTAACTACAGATCGAAGTCTCAAAGAGATTTTAACTCTTTATATCCCAAGAGAAATGGCATAAAAAGTGTTATAAAAAATTTATTAATGCTGAAGTATGATAAAGAAAGAAGAAGAAGGGAATACAAATTTGAGGATTTTATCAATAATTCGCTGTGTCTTACAGATGACTTATATGAAAAAGAGGATACCCTTTATGAATTAAATCAAGAAATAGATGTATTTATTGCTGGTAGTGATCAAGTATGGAATACTACCAAAACTGCTGATGTCAGTACAGCCTATTTTCTTAACTTTGTTGATGACAACAAAAAGAAAATTGCATATGCAGTAAGCATCGGAAATGCACATACTTCTCAATTGTTAGATTTCTGTCCTTATATCAGACGTTTCAACTCTGTTTCATGCAGAGAGTTAAGCGCAGTAAAGATTATTGAGGGATTATTAAATAAAGAGGTTTCAATTGCTCTCGATCCCACACTTTTAGTTAGTGGTAAGATTTTTAAAAAGTTAATTGGAAAAAGCCAATTTAAAAACTATATTCTTTATTATTCGCTCGATGGTTATAATAAACGATTTAATAATGTGGAAGAATTAAAAATTCTAAGCAAAAGACTAAATAAACAAGTTGTTATTTTAACACCGGAGTGGCCAAAAAAAGAGCGAAGCTTTATAAATGTTATTGATGCTGGCCCTATTGACTTTTTAACTTTAATCAGTAATGCGGATCTGATATGTACAAACTCTTTTCATGGTACAGCACTTTCTATATCTTTAAGAAAAGATTTTTGGGTCCTGGAAGAACCAAATGAATTTGATGATAGAAAGACAAGTATTTTAAAACAACTTGGGTTAGAAAAAAGGATGGTTAAAGGTTGGGATTATGTCAATAATATGGAATTAAATCCGATCCTATACGATGAAGTTTATTGTAAGCTTAAATTATTAAGAATAAAGAGTGATTCTTTTCTAAAACACTCTTTGTTTGAATAGATTTATTGTTTTAAGTATGAGACGTTAACACATTTTTATAGAAAGGAAAGGCTAATCACACAAGGGTGATTTGACTATAAATAAAGTGGAAGAGAAATTTGAACCATTAGTATCAGTTATAATACCAGCATATAATGTAGAAAAATATTTAGGCGCATGTATAGAATCTGTGATTCTTCAGTCATATAAAAATTTAGAAATTATTATAGTTGATGATGGTTCGCCAGATACCTCTGGAAAAATAGCAGATAGTTACGCCTTAAAAGATGCCCGCATAAAAGTAATACATAAAGAAAATAATGGAGTCGCAGCAGCTCGAAATACCGGATTTGATCTTTCCAAGGGAGAATTTGTAACTTATATTGATTCCGATGATTGGGTTTCGAAAGATTACATTAGTCATCTTCTCTTTTTGCAGCAAATAAAAAATGCGGATATGAGTATGACTACAGAGTTTTATACTAGAAAAAATGATGTACAAATAAAAGAAAAAATTAATACTATTTCGGCAGAAGATGCAGCTACACTTTTATTGTCACCTAAGATGACAGTGGGTACATATAATAAACTATATCGTCGTAGTTGGCTGGTAGATAATAAAATTAGGCAGAATGAAAATTTATTTTCTGGTGAAGGGTTGAACTATATAGTTACTGCTGCTCAATATGCAAATTTTGTTACAATAAGTAATAAGAAGATTTACTATTACAGACGAAATGTATCTGAAAGTGCTACAACCAAATTCAACATAAAAATGTATACCAATAATGAACTTTCTCTAAATCTGTTAACTAAAAATAGAGTGATTAATAGTAGAAAGCTTGATCAGATGATTGAGTTATTTAGAATTCATTTAATGATTAACGGAGTTTTGGCTATACAAACATACTCCTTGCCATCTGAATATCCAATTGAATATAGAAGATGGAGAGAACATATTTGGTCATTGGGTAAATGTATGCTGTTTAAACCTAGTGTCCCTTTGAAGTCTAAGATTCGCATCATATGTGTTAGTTTATCACCAAAATTTTGGTCAAAACTAGCAAGAGCCAAAAGAGCGAAAATCTTTAAAGAAAGTGTATGATTATGAAATATAAGTATTATATATTAGAAAAATATAATAATCTATCACCTTCTGTAAGAGCATCCTTCTGGTTCTTATTTTCTAATATATTCCAGAAGTCCATTATGGTAATATTTACACCATTATTTACGCGTATAATGACAGTAGAGGAATATTCAAAATATGCGTTATTTCAATCATGGGTTACTATTTTTACGGTATTTGCGACACTAAATATCTCTAATTATGCAACAGCCAAGGCGTTAGTAGAGTTTAAAGAAGATAGGGATAAATTTATTTCCAGTGCCGAATTTTTGACAGCTATATTAACAATATTTATTTTTGGAATCTATCTTCTAATACGCTTTGTTTTTGGATGGTTAGATGAATTTCCATTATGGATTATAATTTTACTTTTTGCTGATATTTTAGGTGTTGCATTTTTTGCTTTTTGGTCCCAAATGGAACGTTTTAATCTTAAGTATAGGGCATTAGCCATAGTTTCAATATTAATGGGTATTTTCTCTCCTGTGATCGCTTTTATTTGCATAGCCTTATCGGATTCATTTGAGCTATACAAAGGATGGGCAAGAATTATTGGATTAGCTGTCACAGACATTTTTGTAGGTGTGTTTATATTTTATTTATCATACAAGAAAAGCAAGGTTTTATTATATACAAAATATTGGAAATTTTGTTTCTCATATTGTATTCCGCTGATTCCACATTTTCTTGCAATGGCGTTTTTGCAAAAAATAGGCCAGCTTTTTGTTGAACGTTATTGTGGTTCTGATATGTCTGGAATTTATGCATTAGCAAATACTCTTGCAATGCTTATGATGGTAGTAAATGATGCGTTCACAAAAACATTAGTACCTTGGACCTATCAAAAGCTATCAGAAAAAAAATACGAAGAAGTTAATAAACCAGTTATTTTGGCATTAGTATTAATAGCTGTCATTAATGTGGCAATGGCCCTTGTAACACCAGAAATTGTATGCATTTTTGCTGATAAAGCATATGCTCAAGCTATTTATGCTGTTCCGCCTTTAGTGGCAGTTTGCTATTTTGGTTTTTTATATAATACATTTGCTAATATAGAATATTATTTTAAAGAGACAAAATTAGTTTCTTATGCCAGTATAACTGCCGGTTTCGTAATATTACTGTTTAATTATATTTTAGTACCTAAGTTTGGATTTTTAGCTGCAGCATATTCTTCATTACTTAGTTATATAGTATATGCACTAATGCATTATTGTTTTATGAGGAAAACACTAAAAAAGCATTTAAATGGTATCCAAGTATATGACAACCGTCTCATTTTTAAAATGTCCATGGTATTCACAGCTATAATATTATGTATCCCACTGTTATATCGCTTTTCGATTATACGTTACCTTACTATAGCAGTAGTCTTGGGAGTAATAGTACTTTTTCGGAAAAGGGTTTTTAATTTAATATTTGTAATGTTTTCGGGGAGTCCAGCTATGAAAAGCCAAATATAAATTATGAACTTTGTTAGCGGACTTCTTTCATATGGCCCTAATACGTTAGCCGGGAGAGTACCCAAGAACATAGTAAGTACGGCCCCTCGGACATCTTGGTATTTGTAATACACTTTAAAAGTAATATTGTTTTTAGAACATTGTGAGCTCTTTGAGAGGACATAGGTTATTTGGGAGGTGATTTTTTTGAGGAAGAGGGGTAGTATATTTCTGATTTAGCGAAGTATCATTCCAACGTTTATATAACCAATACATGGAATGGCCATGATGGCAAAATTATTGAACTTAATAACATCAATTATACCAGATTCATTTCTATCTAATTTGCTATCAATAAATTATGTCAGACAATGGCGGGAGTTTGCTAAATAGATAGTTAACAATCACTCTAGACAGCAGACTCTGTGAAAGAACCCCTAATTCTTTAGCTTTTTTGCAGAATCGACACTGAGAGGAAAATTCAAGTAGATAAGCAATATGTATGGAGACAATATCATGAGGTGTAGGTTCCTTTTTTAAGAGCATATAGGTAGATTTTTGATGCAACCAAATTTGAAGAAATACTGTAATTCTAAGGATACCCTGTTTACATTGAAAGTTCTCTGTTCTTTGACTAGTTATCTGCTTAATCCACTAACGCTTATCATCACAAACCTCAATGAAATGAGTACTCAAGAAAACACTCCTGGCAATATCTAGCTGGTCAACTGTTCTAATAGGGGTAGTAACAATACACCAGTCAATAAACTAAGCTACAGAAAAAAATTCCACAGTGTCTAACGGTACCATCACCACAACATTAAAAAGAAAGGAAGATATGTGTTTGGTTTTATTAACAAACATCATACAAAGAATTAAATGGGTAGTAAAGAAAGAAATTCGTCGTTTGAATTACTAAGAGCCCTAAGCATGATAATGGTAGTAGCCTACCACTGGGAATTACATGCAAAGGGGGATTCTGTGTATCGTTCAGTGTTAAGTGTTAATCAGATATTCTCTTTTGCTATTGGCTCATGGGGAAGTTTGGGTGTTGATTTGTTTTTTATGATATCCGCCTATTTCCTCATTAAAAACAACAACATAAAAATTGTAAAGCTGATAAATCTTATTATAAAGGTATCCTTTTATGGGACAGGTGTACTTCTTTTAGCTAATCTTTTAAATATCGAGCCATTTAGTATAAAGGCTATCATAAATTCTCTTTTGGGCGTATTTGCATATCAATATTGGTTTATAACTGTTTATATTTTAGTATATTTGATGTCTCCTTGTCTTAATGTATTAATTATTAGTTTACAAAAAAGTTATTATGTCTTTATTTTAATCACATTGATTTATGTAGTATACGTATTTGCTTTTATTAATTACGGAAATGGACTTATTGGAAGATTAGCCTGTGGTGTTACAATTTACTTAATTATCGGTTTTCTAGAAAAATATCCAAAATATAATCTATTTGAAAAATATAGATATATTGGGAGTGTAATATTAATATCAGGAATTGTCTTTCTAGAAATTGCTTCTTCCTTTCTTGGAACATATTATAATATAACTTTTTATTCGATAATACGGCGCATACAGATTACAGAGTCTCCCTTAATGCTAGTTGCGGCACTTTTTATACTATATTTATTTAAGAATTTTAATATCCAATATAGAAAAGTTATTAATTTTATTGGCAAATATTCAGCAGGAGCTTACTTGCTTCATGGGGGGGGGGGGTATATAAAGGGATATCTTTGGGATGGGCTATTTAAAGCTGGATATTACTATGAACAGTCACCCAATATATATATATACCATTATTTACTAAGCATAATGTTATTATTTTTTGTAGGAATAATTTGTGAGTTTATATATGTTAATACGATAGAATATTATATTAAACTAAAATATTCATCTGGCAAATTTTTGAAAACAATAGGAATTGATATGAGGCATTGATTTAACGATTTAAAAATAGACGAGTTATACACAATATATTTCGGCCCTGCCCCTAACTCTTTATAACCGATCAGAATCATGGTAACCGCTCCATAGCCAGTATCCTTCCACATAATCAAAATGTTTGAGAAAATATACTTCAGTATTAAGTCAAGACCACCGGCTTAGCCGGTGGCTTTTTCGTATAATAGGAAAGTCCTTGCCAAAATATAGTTATGTAGTAAGCGTCAAATCTCTCGCCTAGATATTTTTTAGATTCTGTGGTAAACTTGAAAAAACTAAAAAACTACTAGTTTTTTCAAGGAGGGTGTAAAGTTGGATGCTTGTACTCATGAGGTTCGCCTCAATCAATGGAAACTGATTATCGAGCAGTGTCAAAGCCGTCCCGATGGGCAGACAGCCAGGCC
>ENA-OQKY01000866-OQKY01000866.1-human-gut-metagenome-genome-assembly--contig:-NODE-866-length-22816-cov-9.132443_pt1 | contig 22816 bp, 16 predicted proteins | sample MGYA00242652_ERZ504805 | MGnify/ENA primary metagenome ERZ504805 (study PRJEB26092, sample SAMD00036400) | human gut metagenome | host: Homo sapiens | study: EMG produced TPA metagenomics assembly of... | reverse complement strand
TTGATATTTACGAGGATGAACAGCCGAACGGAAGATTTTTGAAGCATATAAAATTTAAGTTTCCGGTATTTTTTGACGGTGAAGAAATTCAGGAACTTAGTTGGGACAACGAAACAACAGTTGAGACGGTTGTTTTACTATCAAAGATAAAATAAATCAGAAATTAAATAGAGAGTCAGCGGAAGAAGTAGCAAATGATTATGCAGATGTACTGCACTCCATCAATTACCATTATGAAAGCATTCTGTAAAAACGAAGAATCGTGCATAGTTCCAGCGTCAGTGTACAAGGGGAATTACGTGGTTTAGATTTGCTCTTAATCGACCGTTTTCCCCCTTGTACACCGACGCTAAGATTATCAAATCACAAAAAAGATGAAAATCCTCCGGTTGATGTGGTATAATGTAACGAAAAACGGAAAGGAATTAGATTTATGAGTGCTCAGAATCTTACGCTGCTGACAGATCTGTACGAATTGACGATGATGCAGGGATATTTTGAAACCCAGGAAAATGAAACCGTCGTGTTTGACGTCTTTTTCCGGGAGAACCCGAACAAATCCGGATATTCTGTGATGGCAGGTCTTGAGCAGGTCATTGAATATATCAAAAATTTGAATTTTTCTTATGAGGATGTGGATTATCTGCGGAAGCTGGGGATCTTCAGTGAAGATTTTCTTCAATATTTAAGCGGATTCCATTTCAGCGGAGACATTTATGCGATCCCGGAGGGGACGGTTGTCTTCCCGAAAGAACCGCTTTTGAAAGTGATCGCGCCGATCATGGAAGCGCAGCTTGTGGAGACGGCGATCCTCAATATCATCAATCATCAGTGTCTGATCGCGACGAAGACTTCGCGTGTTGTCTATGCGGCGGAGGGTGACGGCATTATGGAATTCGGACTGCGGCGTGCGCAGGGCCCGGATGCGGGGCTGTACGGCGCGCGTGCGGCGATGATCGGCGGATGTGTCGGAACGTCCAATGTGCTGGCAGGAAAATTGTTCAACGTTCCGGTGATGGGAACGCATGCGCACAGCTGGATCATGAGCTTCCCGGATGAATATACCGCGTTCAAAGAATATGCGAAATTATATCCGAATGCGTGCACGCTTCTTGTGGATACTTACGATACGCTGAAATCCGGTGTGCCAAATGCGATCCGAGTCTTTCGGGAGATGCGGGATGCCGGGATCAAGCCGAAGTCATACGGTATCCGGCTGGACTCCGGAGACTTGGCATATTTATCAAAGAAAGCGCGGAAAATGCTGGACGAGGCAGGCTTTGAAGATGCGGTGATCGCAGCGTCCAATGATCTGGATGAGATTTTGATCCATGATCTGAAGATGCAGGATGCGGCGATCACGTCATGGGGTGTGGGAACGAATCTGATCACATCCAAAGACTGCCCGTCTTTCGGCGGTGTTTATAAGCTGGCGGCGATCCAGAATGCGGATGGGGAATTTGTGCCGAAGATCAAACTTTCGGAAAACACGGAAAAGATCACAAATCCGGGAAACAAAACGATTTATCGTGTATATGATAAAGAGACCGGGAAAATCCGGGCGGATCTGATCTGTTTTGTCGGAGAGACATTTGACACAGCAGAAGAATTACTTTTGTTTGATCCGAGTGCGACATGGAAAAAGACAAGACTTCCGGGCGGAAGTTACACAATGCGCGAGATTTTAAAACCGGTGTTCATCAAAGGGGAATGTGTTTATGAATCTCCGTCGGTGATGGAAATCGCGGAATACTGCCGGCAGGAGAAAGAGACATTGTGGGAGGAGACGAAGCGTCTGTTCTATCCGCATAAGATGTATGTCGATCTGTCACAGAAATTATACGACACAAAGGTAAGTCTTTTGAATGAGATGAGCCAGAAATAAAGCGTCTGAACTGCGGGATTGAAAATAATTGATAAGAAATATAAAGGAGAAAAATCATGAAGATTATCGTATTGGCAGGGGGACTGAGTACCGAGCGGGATGTGTCGCTTTCGTCCAGCGCGGGGATTTGCCGCACACTGTTGGAGAAAGGACATGATGCATTCCTTTTGGATGTATTTATGGGATTTCCATATGAGAAAGACCGGTTGGAGGAAGTATTTACACTTCCGGATCATGGGCTGGATATCGTGAAAAATATCAGCGAGGAAGAGCCGGATCTGGCAGCAGTGAAAGCGTCCAGACCGGATCAGTCCGATTGTTTTTTAGGACCGAATGTCATCGAATTGTGCCGCATGGCGGACATTACATTTTTAGGGCTGCACGGCGGCGAGGGAGAGAACGGAAAGCTGCAGGCGACGTTTGATCTGCTCGGAATCCGTTACACAGGACCGGATTCCCTCGGCTGTGCGATTGCAATGGATAAAGGGGTGACGAAACAGATTTTCCAGCAGGCGGGAGTAGATACGCCGAAAGGTGTCTGCATCCACAAAAATAAAAAGAAAAAAGAGCTGGACGATCTCGGTCTGACACTTCCGGTTGTTGTGAAACCTTGTTCCGGAGGATCGAGTATCGGCGTATATATCGTGCAGACGGCGGAGGAATACGCAGAAGCTTTGGAAAATTCATTCCGTTACGAGGATGAAGTTGTGATCGAAGAGTATATCAAAGGGCGTGAGTTTGCGTGCGGCGTGATCGATGGAGAGGCGCTTCCGCCGATCGAGATCATTCCGAAGACCGGATTTTTTGACTATGCGAACAAATATCAGGACGGTGCGACCGAAGAAGTCTGCCCGGCAAATATCAGCGAAGAGATTTCCGAGCGGATGAAAGAGCTGACTGTGCGCGCGTTCCATGCGTTGAAACTGAATGTGTACAGCCGTGCGGATTTTCTTTTGGATGAAAAGGGAAATCTTTACTGTCTGGAGGTAAATACGCTTCCGGGGATGACTGCGGCAAGTCTGCTTCCGAAAGAGGCGAATGCAGCCGGGATCGCATATGGAGATCTTTGTGAACTGATCATCAAAAAATCGTTGGAAGCACGGTACGAGTAAGGAGCGGATTTATGAAACATATGACATTGCGAGAAATCGCACAGGCATGTAAAGGAACGTATTTCGGTTCGGAAGAATCGATGGGGAAAGAAGTTTCCAGCGTTGTGATCGACAGCCGGAAAGTGGAAAAAGACAGTCTGTTCGTGGCGATCCGCGGGGCGCGTGTGGACGGACATACATTCATTCCGAAGACGATAGAGGACGGCGCGCTCTGTGCACTTTCCGAAGAAGATCTGGGCGATGTGTCCTACCCGTATATCCGGGTGGAATCCTGCACGCAGGCGTTAAAAGATCTGGCGGAGCATTATCGGAAAAGTCTGGATATCAAAGTAGTCGGAATTTCCGGAAGTGTCGGAAAAACAAGTACAAAAGAGATGATCGCCTCCGTACTGGAGCAGAAGTTCAACGTGCTGAAAACGGAGGGAAATTTTAATAATGAGATCGGTGTTCCGCTTACCATTTTCAGGATCCGTGAGGAACATGAGGTGGCAGTTCTCGAGATGGGGATCAGCGGATTCGGAGAAATGACACGGCTTGCCAAGATGGCGCGACCGGATATCTGTGTATTTACCAATATCGGCTGTGCACATTTGGAACAGCTCGGTTCCCGGGATGGGATTCTGAAAGCGAAGACTGAGATGATCGCTTATATGAATCCTGATGGAAGCATTTTATTGAATGGAGATGATGACAAGCTCGCATCTTATCTTCCGGAAAATGGAATCAAGCCGGTAAGATTTGGGCTTCACACGGAAAATGATTTTCATGCGGAGCAGATCGAGAACCAGGGGCTTCGCGGAACAGACGCCCGGTTTGTCACTCCAAATTCCAAATTTTCAGCGCATATCTCGATACCGGGAGACCACATGGTGTACAATGCCCTTGCCGGGATCGCAGTCGGTTATGCGCTTGGCATGACGGATGAGCAGATCAAAGCAGGAATCGAGGCACTTGTGCCGCTTGCCGGACGGAACAATCTGATCGAGACCGGGAAATTTACAGTGATCGACGATTGTTATAATGCCAATCCGGTGTCGATGAAATCTTCCATCGACGTACTGAAAAAAGCAGATACCCGGACGGTTGCCGTGCTCGGAGATATGTTTGAACTCGGTGAAAATGAGAAAGAGATGCATTTTGACGTCGGCGTTCACGCGGCAAAATCCGGTGTGGACGTTCTGATCTGTATCGGTGCGCTCTCGGAAGAGATGGCAAAAGGCGCGAAAGAAACAGACGCCGAGATGGAAATTCATCATTATGCAGACAAAGATATATTCTTTGAGGAAATGGATCGGGTACTGAAAGACGGCGACACGATTTTGGTCAAGGCGTCCCATGGAATGGCGTTTGCACAGATCGTGGAACAGCTGCAGAAAAATTAAGAAAGATCTATGATCTATAAAAACATAAAAAAGAATCTCTCACAGACCTCGTGCTTTGGTGCGCCGCATGGAAGCGGCAGACCATAATGTGGAAGTCTGTGGGAGATTCTTTTTTTGTATAGGCAACGAGCCAAAGTCCGGGCTTGCCCGAGACCTTGGCGACTGCTTACAATCCCGGAATGTGCCTTTTGGCACTTCCGGTGATTTACATCACTCAAATTTTGCAAATGCTCTTCGCAGCAGATAGGAACATGCATAGGCAACTCCGGAAAAACCGATGGTGATCCAGAGAAAGCCGACAATGCGAAAGTCGATAAATAAAGTTGCCGCGATCGCCGCGCCGTGGATCAGAAGCAGCAAAAGAGTGTATGGCAGGCATGCGATTCCGAGGATCAGTGCATTTTTTAAAGTGCCTTTCAATGTGTTCTCAAACCGTGCGATATAAGGAAACAGGTAGATCATAAAGATCGCGTAAAACAGAGAAACAGCGATCAGGAACATGCGAAGAATCTGTGCCATCGTTTCCGGAAGTGCCGGAAGGATCCGGAAATCTAAGGTCAGTACGATGCCGAGCGCCAGAGCGATCAGCCAGGAAAATGTACCGATCTTGAAGTTGTCTTTGAAAGCTTTGAAATAGCTGCGGATCACATAACTCTCTTCATCTCGCACGGATTTCATTGTGACAGTATAGAGTGCGGTGGATGCAGCTCCGATCGTTACGATCGGAATACAGCAGATCAGAAACAGGATATTTAAAATGATCAAATCTGCCACTTTAGTAAGAAAACGCATAACCGGACTGTCCAGATTGAAAAAACTCATAATAGCCTCCTGATAAATAATTTACATTAAATTTTGTCAGCGGCGGTGGATAAGGGGGATTTTCCTTATATACTGACGCTGGCGCAGCATATGAAACATTGCAACAATTGTAGCGCAAATGAAACCATTCTGTCAATCGGGAAAAACAAAGAAGTGGGGTAGAAGCATCCATCCGTCCGGTGTCATTTTTTGAACATCACATCCCCGAAAATTGGATTTACGAAAAACGGAAAAATCAGTATGATAGATGCATCGAAAGCGTACGCGATAGTTTTAGAATAAGTTTTAAAAAAAGTTTTAAAAGTTTCAAGATGTTTCAAAAAAGAAAAAAAGAGACAAACGCAGGAGGAAGAGAAAATGAAAAGGAAGAGACTGCTGGCGTTACTTTTAACAGGGGTAATGACGATGACACTGCTTGCGGGGTGCGGCGGCTCCGGAGAGGAAGAAGCGGCAAAGGAAGCAGATGCAAACGGAGATAAGACAACGATCACGATCTGGACAAAGGACCGTCATGATGCAAATTACATTCAGGAAAAGATCGACGCATACAATGAAAGCAACACGGACAATGTATTTGTGGAATATCAGCTTTATACCGATAACTTCGATCAGGCGGTAGACTTGGCAGTACAGAGTGGTGAACTGCCGGACATCCTGACATTGAACGATCAGGTTTACAACAAATATGTCAATCAGGGACAGTGGCTGGATCTGTATGAGTACATGGATGAAGATATGAAAACATATTTTCAGGATGAGATCTACGAGGGAATCAATGAGATCGACGGAAAACTTTACTATATCCCGACATGCGGAACGACAGGACGTCTGATCTATAATAAGGAAATCTTTGAGAAAGTCGGAATTGAGAATCCGCCGGCAACAATGGCAGAACTGGTTGAGGATGCAAAACTGATCACTTCCAAATTGTCAGGAGAGGGAATTTACGGATATGCACAGCATATGAAGAGCGCGTCCTCCGCATTGGAAAGAACGATCGACATGCAGATGGAACGTGAGACGGGTATCAAAAAAGGATTTGACTTTGCAAAAGGCGAGTATGATTTCAGCGGTTACAGTGAATTGCTTGGATTGTGGACAGAACTTCTTTCCGAGGAATGTGCATTCCCGGGATGTGAATCTCTCGATATTGATCCGTTGAGAACACAGTTTGCAAACGGAAAGATCGGTATGTATATGTCATGGACACATTCCGAGCCGGGTGTGTACAAAGATCAGTTCCCGATGGACTCTGAAAAATGGGGCGTTGCACCGATCCCGACGATTTCCGGAGAGGAAAACGGAAAACAGAACATCAAATTTACATCCGCATATCTGATCAATGCAAAGAGTGAGAATGCAGAGCTTGCGTTTAAAGTATACAAAGACATTTTCACAACGGAAGACTTCCTTACAGGTTACTATGAGGGCGGATATGGTGTGAGCATCATCCCGTCGATCGTAGAGAAGGCACAGTTAAATGAACAGATCGCTGACAAAGAATGGCTGCAGATGCAGGATATCGACGGTGTACTTCCGCTGACCCCGCAGGAGAAAAATGAACAGGCAGTGATCGTAGAGGGAGAAGATTACTACAAGACATTTGAATCCATTTACTATGGTGATGCAGATATGGAAAGCACACTTGCTGATCTGACAGAACGTTACAATGCCGCTTACAAACAGGGGATTGAAGACGGTGCGGGAGAAGAAGTCAAGATCGAAAACTACGATCCGCTGAATCCGTAAGCCGTATACATGAGTGCGACACAGTGTATGATATAGCGTAGCAAAGGGAGGGGGGACGATCTTCCTCCCTTTTTCAGAACGAAAGCATTGACAAAACATCAATGTAAGGATGAAAGAACAATGATGTGAGAACAAGAGGATGAGAGAAAGGACGACGGTTTTATGAAAAAAGAAAAACCAAAGATGAGCGCCGGTTATCGGAAGAAAACGCTGAAACGGAATTTGGAATCCTATTCCTTTTTGCTTCCGAACCTGATTTTATTTATACTCTGTTCCATTTATCCGGTGATCTGGACATTAAAATATGTGTTCTATCAATATGGAGGAATCGGAACGGCAGACCCAAAGTGGGTAGGACTGGACAACCTGATCCGTGTTTTTCATGATGAAGTGTACTGGCAGAGTGTGGTAAATACATTTGTATACGGATTCGGAAAAGTATTGATTATTATTCCGCTGGCATTTTTCCTTGCCCTGCTGTTGAATAAGCAGACCAAGTTTAACGGAATCGCACAGAGTATGGTGTTCCTGCCGACGATCATGAGTTCGGCGGTCATGGGACTTGTATTTTATCTGCTGTTTAATGCATACAATGGTGAGATCAACCAGTATCTGATGCAGATGGGCATTATCGATACGCCGATCAACTGGCTCGGTAAAGACCACGCGATGACAACGCTGATCATAACGGCAATCTGGGGCGGTGTCGGAAATTATATGGTGTATTTTATTGCCGGACTTCAGCAAGTCGCAAAAGATGCTCTGGAGAGTGCAAAGATTGACGGCGCCGGACCGATCCAGACGCTCTGGTATGTGACGATCCCGATGATGGGACCGATCCTGAAGATCATTTTGATGCTGTCGATCACATCCGCATTCAATGATATTACGAATGTAATGGTACTGACAGAGGGCGGACCGAATAACGCAACGATGGTGATGGCACTGTATGGCTACAAATATTTCTTCCCGGTTTCTGCATCCAGCTCGGTGATCCCGCAGTATGGATATGGTGCGGCGGTCAGTGTTGTATCCGCAGCGATCGCAGGACTTGTGACGATCATTTATCTGAGACTGTCGAAGAAACTGGACGATATTTATTAAAGAAAGGGGAATTGCAGTGGAAACTGGCGTAAAGAGCAATAAACTATCCGCAAAAATCGCAAAAGTGTGTGCAGTCCTTTTTCTTCTGGTTATGATTGTATTTACACTATATCCGATCATCTATACCGTTTTCGGATCGTTGAAGACCAATGCGGAACTGACTGCAGGAGGTTCGTTCCTGCCTAAAGAGTGGCAGTTTCAGAACTACTATCAGGCATTTGTGCAGGCCGATTTTGTGAAATATACAGGAAACAGCATCATTCTGGCTGTGTCCACAACGGCGCTTGCGGTTGTCACCTGCGCGCTTGCCGGATTCATTTTCGCAAGAAGAAATTTTGTCGGCAAAAAAATCCTGTTGGCATTGTACACATCGATGATGTTCATCAGCCTCGGTTCTGTTACATTATATCCGATCTATCAGTTTTTGCAGGATGTGGGACTGAGCAAAAGCATGGTCGGACTGATCATTGCGTTGACCGGAGGACAGGCTGTGAATGTCCTGCTTGTCATGGGATTTGTCAAGGGAATCCCGAAAGAACTGGATGAAGCGGCGATCATCGACGGATGTACGATCTACGGCGTGTTTGGAAAGATCATTCTGCCGCTGATGAAACCAATCCTTGCGGTTGTGGCATTGTTCGTATTCAGAAATACATGGAACGATTATATTACAACTTTGATCATGACGATCACAAATCCGGATTTGCAGACGCTGACCGTAGCGGTTGTACAGCTGAAATACTCCGTCAATGCGGCGGCAGAGTGGCACATTATGCTGGCCGGCGCGTCGATCGCGATCATTCCGATCCTGATCGTATATTTGTTCTGCAACAAACAGTTTATCGCAGGCTTGACTGCCGGCGCAGTAAAAGGTTAAGATGTGATCAAATATAACGGAGAGAGAAAAAGATGCTGTTCAGAAGAATTCGGAATATCAGTTTTCGCAAAAAGATGACGTTGGTCTTTGCGGTCGTATGTACCTTTGCAACATGCATCGTCGGAATCTTATATTACAAATTTGCGGAAAACGAAATCGTTAAAAACTTTACAGCAAATGCAGAGAGCCTGGTAAGCCAATTGGGAAATACGTTGGATACCAGGCTTGAAGCCGTTAATCGGCGTGCATTTGCGGCATTGACCAATCAGGCGTTCATTCATCCTCTTAGTGATTATATGCGGTCGCCGGATCTGGAAAAGGAAGTGGTGCTTGCCAGCGAGGCGGCTTATTATTTGAAAGATATCAGCCGGGCGGAGCCGTTTGTGAATTCTACGATGATCTACACAAGTATGGGGGCGTGGGATGATTACACGAAGATCCGGAAGTGGGATTTCGATTTTGAACAGTCGGTGTTTGGAGAAGCGTATGCAGATCCAAATGCAAAGGGGATCCAGTGGCTTCCGGCGATGACCGACGAGATTTTCAAAGGCGGAAATCAGGTGATCCCGTATGTGCGGCGTTTTACAGTGGGAGCGGGGATCGAGGAGCCGGCATATCTGATCATCCAACTGGATCAAAAAGAAATGATCAAAGAACTGACCGGAGATGCAAAAAAACTGGGAGAGATTTTGATCACGGATGAGAAAGGACGTTATATTGCCGGAACGCCGGGAGTCAGTGATCCTGCTCTGCAGAAGAAACTTTCCGGAGAAAACCGAAGTCAGGAAGATATCTGGTACAGCGGAGATATCAAAGCAAACGGCGAAAATTATCTGATGTACAAAGGCGTGCTTGGAATTAACAACTGGCAGATCTATATCTTAAAATCGAAAGCAGATCTGCTTGAAAGTATCGGGCGGCTCCGCGATCTGATCGTCGGGCTGACTGTGGGGATGATCGCAGTTTGTCTTGTGCTGGTCATATTTTTATCGAGGCAGCTTACCTCTTCCTTACAGCGCCTCACCGTTCAGATGAACCGGATGCGGAACGGGGAATTGGAAGCACGATATTATTATCCCTATACGGATGAGGTCGGCAGTCTTGCAAAATCATTTAACTATATGGCGGATCAGGTCGAAAAATCGATGAAAAAGCAGGAAGAATATATACAAGTTCTGAAAGAAGAGCGGAATTTTGTCGAACAGGTGCAGAAACAGAAGCGAAAAGCAGAACTGCGGGCGCTTCAGGCACAGATCAATCCACATTTTCTCTATAATACGCTCAATACGATCACATGGATGGCGTCCGATCAGGGAATGGACGAGATACGGATCCTCTCCAATTCCCTTGGGAAATTTTTCCGGATCAGTCTGAGCCGGGGAGCAGAGGTGATTTCCGTGCAGGATGAGATCGAGCATGTCAAAAGCTACCTGACAATTCAGGAAATCCGTTATGCCGAAGTGATGCAGTATGAGATCGATGTGCCGCAGGAGCTACGTTCATTTACGATTCTGAAACTGGTATTGCAGCCGTTAGTAGAAAACTCCATTTATCATGGCATTAAGGAGAAAGGATGCCGCTGTCAGATACGGATTTCGGCGGAGAAACGGTCAGACCTGACAGGGCGGGAGTGGCTTCGCTTTGTTGTGGAGGATACCGGAATGGGAATCGATCCGGAAAAACTGGAGACGATCAACGAGGGATTGGAAGAGGGAACGACAGAGCAGCGGGACGGTTATGGGATTTTCAATGTAAATGAACGGATCAAGCTGTATTATGGGGAAGAATACGGACTGACCTATGAAAGCCGGGAGGGCGAATGGACGCGGGCGATCCTGACGATACCGGTACGGTCTGCGGCGGAGGAGGAAACGTAATGTACAAATTATTGATAGCTGAAGATGAATCGGAGATGCGAAATCTTTTGGTCAAATACATCCGGCGTGCGCAGCCGGATCTGGAGGTGGTCGCAAGTGCGGTAAACGGAAAGGAAGCGCTTGCGTTTGCAAGAGAATTCCGACCGGATATCGTGCTGACTGACATTTCCATGCCGGTTATGGACGGTCTGGAATTTCTGAATGCGGCATTTTCAGAGGGGATTCTTCAAAAAGCCGTGATCATCAGCGGTTATGATGAATTTGAGTATGCGCGCAAAGCGATCGCACTCAGTGTATCGGATTATTTATTGAAGCCGTTCGATCCACAGGAGTTAAGTGATGTGCTTGACAAGGTTCGGGAAGAACTCGGAAGACAAAAAGTCCTGCTCGACAATATGCAGCTTTTGAAAGAAAAAGTGGACAGCAACGAGACACTTTTAAGAGAACAGATACTGCGCGATATTATTTTGGGGAAACGGACAGAATGTCCGGATGCGGAAATATTGGATACTGCGGCTGCGTTTTATTGTGTATGTCTGCTCAAATTGCCGTTATATCAGGAAGACGGAAGATGGAAGCTGGACTGTCAGGAAAATGTAGAGGAACTGGTACAGATTTTGAGCGACGGCTGCATTCACAAAGATATTTCCGTGCAGGGGCTTTTGTTTGAAGAGAACGGGGCGATTTTGCTGTTGTCCGGAAATGCACAGAAAAAATCCCGGTTTTACTTAAAAGTAAAAAATGGGATAGAGCATTTGCAGAAAAGTATGGAGAAATATTACGATGTACGTCTGATCTGCGTGGTCGGAGGTATTTATGAAGAGTGGACGAACATGTACCTTTCCTATGAAGAAACGTTGGCAGTCTGGAAAGGTCTGACTTCTACGGATCAATGGCTGATCTTCTGCGAGGAGGAAAAGGAAAATCCGGCACAGGAAAAAAATCAGCCGGAACTGACCGGCTCGTCCAAACAGATCCAGAAATTGAAAGAACAGATCCTGCTGTCTGTGCGGATGGGAAAAGAGGAGGAGTCGATGCGTTGTCTGGATGAACTGATCCAGGTTTATGCGGCACTTGCGCCGCGAAAGACCGATTTTGTGGCGATTTCCGCGGAGGAGCTGGTGTACGCGATCTTCAATGAGATCGAGCAGAATCATATCCGTCTGGACGCAGAAAAAACGAATGAAGAAATCCAAAGTCAGATCAAGCAGAAACTTCATCACGCCAGTCTGTTGGAAATCAAAGAGTTGCTTAAGAATTATTTTGCGCTCTGTCACAAACCGTTTTTGGAACATAAAGACCGGCAGCAGTCGGAAGTGATCGTGGAGCATATCAAAAGTGTGATCGAATACAATTTGGAAAAAGAAGATCTGACGCTGGAGTGGATCGCAGAGCAGCTCCATTTCAGTTCTACTTATATCCGTCAGCTTTTCAAGCAGAAAACCGGAGAACGTGTGATGGAATATGTGATCCGGAAGAGGATGGAGAAAGCTGCGGAACTGTTGTTAAAGACCGATCTGAAAATTCAGGAGATTGCGGCGGCATGTGGATACAGCAGTCAGCGATATTTTGCAAGCAGTTTTAAGAAATATTATGACAGTACGCCGACGGATTTTAAGGCAATGATGAGTCGGCTGGACTGATCGCCAAGAAAGGGAAAAGGAATTACGAATGGAAGAGATAAATAAAAAGATATGGAAGAATCATTGGATCTGTAATCCGAGATTTGCGGAGCTGACACCGCTTCCGACGCTGCATAAACAATCAGACGAATCGTTTCAAGCGCCGGAGCATCGGGAAGATTTGAAAAATAATCATACATTGTTTCGAAAAAAAATACAGATCGAAGCGGGAACAAAGCGGGTATTGCTGGATATTTCCGCAGACGATTATTATAAATTGTATATCAACGGACAGTATGTGACTCAGGGACCTGCGAATTCTTATGCGTTCTGTTATTATTATGATCAGGTTGATATTACAGAGTTTGTACATGAGGGCGACAATGTGCTTGCCGTTCATGTGTACTATCAGGGGCTTGTAAACCGCGCGTATAACAGCGGAGATTACCGGCAGGGAATGATCGCGGAAGTATGGTCGGACGGCAGACTGTTCACCGATGACGAGTGGAAATGTGAGGAAGCAAAAGAGTACGGTGCAAGCCGGACGATCGCTTATGATACGCAGTTTGATGAGATCATCGACAACCGGAAAAAACTGGTTGGCTGGAAAGAAACAAACTACGACGATTCAGACTGGAATAACGCAGCGCTGAAAGTGGACGACGATCATGATCTGCAGCTTCAGCCGACGAAAAACCTGCAGATGGAGTATCGGGTTCCGGTCAGTGTGAAAGTGTTGGAGGATGGATATTTGTTGGATTTCGGAGAAGATCTGACCGGGACATTTGGGATGAAAGCAAGAGGGAAAAGCGGAGATGTTATCACGATCCGCTGCGGAGAAGAATTGCTTTCGGATACGCAGGTGCGAAATGAACTGCGCTGTAACTGCCTGTACGAAGATCAGTGGATCCTTGCGGACGGGGAAAATGAGTTGGAGCCGTTTGAATATAAATGCTTTCGTTATGTACAGCTTACGACAGAGTCGTCTGCAGAACTGTGGGATTTCCATGTGGATTACAGGCATTATCCGTTTGATGACAGCAAATGTACATATCATAGTGAAGATTCGTTGATACAGCAAATCTGGACAATCTGTAAAAATGCGGTGCGCAACTGTTCGCAGGAAGCATTTCTGGACTGTCCACATCGGGAAAAGGGACAGTATCTAGGGGATCTGACAGTGACGGCACATGCCCTGTATTGTCTGACAGGAGACACGGAATTGTTTCGGAAAGCACTGTTTGATTTCGCGCATTCCACCACTGTCTGCGAGGGTATGATGGCGGTCGCACCGGGAAGTTTCATGCAGGAGATTGCGGATTTTTCGCTGTTGTATGCTTATCAGCTTCTTCTATATTATCGCTGCTCAAAAGATGAGGAGACGCTGCGGGAACTGCTCCCGACGGCGGAGGGCGTGGAACGCTATTTTGACCGATTCCAAAGCGCGGACGGAATGATTGAAAATGTAAAGACAAAGTGGAATCTGGTAGACTGGCCGGAAAATCTTCGGGATGATTATGATTTTGATCTGCCGCAGCCGGTAGTCGGGGATGGGTGTCATAACGTGATCAATGCGTTATATGTCGGAATGAAAAAATGTATGGAAGAGATCCGTGAGATCCTGCATGTGGAATATCAGCCGCAGTATAAACCGCTTCGGGAAGCATTTATCCGTACATTCTACCGTGAGGAAACCGGATTGTTCGTGGATTCTGTTGTGAGTAGCCACAGTTCACTTCATGCCAATGCATTTGTAGCATTTTACGGATTGTGTCCGGAGGGAAATAAAGTGGCAGATCTGATCCGTAAGAAAGGGCTTTGCTGCGGAGTGTTTGTCTCTTATTTTGTTCTCTATGGTTTGCTGAATCTGGGAGAAAAAGAATTGGCATATGAACTGATCACGAACAGGAGTGAACATTCGTGGTACAACATGATCCGGGAGGGCGCGACAACCGCTTTCGAGGCATGGGGAAAAGACCAGAAATGGAATACAAGTCTTTGCCATGCCTGGGCGTCCGCGCCGATCCCGGTGTTGATGGAGATGGAACGGCAGAGTTAAGCTGTATTACAGCAATTCAGCATTTTTATTGATCGTATCCTGTACGATCTTCTGTACATAAGAACCGATATGCTTTTTGTCTTCTTTATCCAGCTGATCCGGATAGATCGGCTCGCCGTATTCCAGAACAACATGTGCCTTTTTGATCTTCGGGAAATGATTTTCAAAAATCTCGGCAGTGTTGTTCATGGAGATCGGAACGACCGCACATCCGGTCTTGGTTGCGATCTTGAATGCGCCGTCTTTAAACGGGAGCAGACTTAATTCGTCCCCTTTGTTCCGTGTTCCCTCCGGGAAAATGCAGATGGAAATGCCTTTCTTTACGTGATCGATCGCCGTCAGAATAGTTTTTAAGCCCTCTTTTGGATTCTCACGGTCGAGGAACAGGCAGTATAAAAACCGCATCCAGGTAGACAGAAGCGGGATTTTTTCCATTTCTTTCTTGGCAACATAACCGGTCAGCCGGCGACAGCGGGAGTATGTGAGCAGGATGTCGAAAAAGCTGCGGTGGTTTCCGATAAAGAGCACCGGTTCATCCGGAACACGTTCTTCTCCGATCACGGTGACTTTTACTCCGGTGACTTTCAGGATAACCTTAAATCCCCACTGTACGATGCGCAGAGAACTGTAATCTCTCGCATTCCGATTGAACTTCCCGATCAGCCATTCTACAAAAAAGACCGGGATCGTCACGATCAGAAATGTGACAAGTATCACGACAACACAAATAAAACGAATCATATCAACGAACCTCTTTTCATTACAAAATCATAATCTGATTTATTTTAGCATACAGGGATCGGAATGGCAAATGGATTAGAGGAAAGGAGAAAGAGAAATAGATAACGATAAAAGGATAAAAGATACTCCGGATCGATATTTCTATGGCCGATATATTATCTAAAACTTGATAAAAATAGAAAATCGATTAATATATTATCTATGAGCAAGTACAATCGGTAAAATGTTCAGATGTGAGTTTAACGCTGAAAATCACCGAAATTACGCGGTTTGAGGCGTGTTTCCCACTTGTACATCGACGCTGGCGTCAGTGTACAAAGAAAGCAGAGGTAGTCAGATGAAATTCAGGAAAATTTTCTCCAAAATGTATGGTTTGTTGGAACAGAAGCAGAAGTTGTCGTTTGTATTCATTCTTTTGATCATGGCAGTGTCTGCAGTTTTAACCCAGTTTACGCCGAAAGCGATCGGATGGCTGACGGATGATATTCTAAGACAGAGCGAGATTGCATTTTTTAATATCGTGCCGGTTCTGGTGCTGATCCTTGTGGTGACCGTTGTCAACGAGTTGTTGAAGATCGCACGGCGCGTCATGGTGGAAGATACGGCAACCAAAACAGAAAAGAAAGCGCGGGGGCTTGTCTTAAATGCGCTTCTGCGTGCGCCGCTGTCTTATTTTAAAGAGAACATGACAGGGAATATCCATGGCAGACTGAACCGTTGTCTGGACGGAACCGTGAAATTGCAGAAGCTGATCTTTATGGATTTTGCACCGGCGATCTTCAACAGTATTGCGGCAATCATCGTGATCATTACGACACTGCCCGCAATTCTAGCGTTTCCGATGCTGCTTGTTGTTCCGATCGGAATTGCGATCGTCTTCCGGCAGATCGCGACACAGCGGGGCATTCGGGTAGAATTGCTGGAGACGAAAGCGGCGATGGACGGTTCGATCGTCGAGCTGTTAAATGGGATCGAAGTGATCCGCATTACCGACAGTGTTGCGATGGAAGGGGAGCGATTTGATCGGAAATCAGAATTTTTGAGACATAAAGAAATGAAGCACCATGTCCAGATGGCAAAATATGACTGCCTGAAATTTATCAATGAGGCAGTGTTCACTGTTTTGATGATCGGTATTTCTGCGTATTTGGCGACGAAAAATGTGATCAGCGTCGGAGCAGTGCTGACTTCTTATCTTTGCTTTACACAACTTTTAAAACCATTGGAAGAACTTCACAGGATTTTAGACGAACTATCCGAAAGCATGGTTCTGGCAGAAGATTTCTTTCGGATGGCGGAACTACCGTGTGATTTTTCTTATGTGACAGAAGACGTGCGGGCAGAGTCGGCGGCGACGGATCCGGAAACTTATGGCGCGGACAATGCGGTGGAGATCAGACAGCTTCATTTTGCATATGACAGGGAACATACGATTATACGGAACATCAATCTGTCGGTAAAACAGGGGATGTTTCTTGGAATTGCCGGACCGAGCGGCTGTGGAAAATCTTCACTGATCAAAGCGGTATGTAAACTGGAAAATTACGAGGGAAATATTGGGGTTGCGGGAAAGGATCTGAAACAATTTTCAAGAAAAGAGCTTTCAAGGATGATCGCACTTGTTCCGCAAAGTCCGTTTCTGATCGCCGGGACGATTTATGAGAATATTTGTTATGGTTTGGAGAATCTGCCCGACAGACAGCAGGCGGAGGCTGCGATACAAAAAGCGTGTCTGTCTGAATTTGTGGGTAGTCTGCCTGACGGAATGGATACGTTCATTGCAGAGGGAGGCGGAAATTTGTCGGGCGGACAGCGGCAGAGGATTGCAATTGCAAGAATTTTTCTGAGAAAACCGACGATACTGATTTTGGACGAGGCGACTTCAGCATTGGATAATACTTCGGAACGGTTGATACAGAGCGCCATCGAGCAGTTGATCCGTGATGAGCGGATGACGGTGATCTCGATTGCCCACCGGCTCACGACATTGAAAAATGCGGATCAGATTATCGTGATGGATCAGGGAGAAATTGTCCAGAGCGGCTCATATGAGGAATTAATCCGGCAGGAGGGAATTTTCAGTGACATGTATTATGGAAAGTTAAAGTAGGGGAAAAAGATGGATTCTCTTGACGAAATGCCCAATAGAGCCTTATAATATAAGACGTAAATTGTGAAAAGTGATGAGGGAGATTATGGAACGTGGAGGATCAATAGAGAATAAAACTTTGCTGTATTCAAGAGTAGCAGACCGGATTTATCAGTATATCAAGGAAGAGAATCTTCAGCCCGGTGAGAAGCTTCCGGGAGAGCGAAAGCTGGCGAAAGAATGGAAAGTAAGCCGTTCAACTTTGCGTGAAGCGATCCGGGAACTTGAAAATGAGGGGATCGTTCATGTAGAGGTTGGAAAAGGCACTTTTGTAACGGATTATGTTGAGGGAAGACAGGTCAGTATTCATCTGGCTCTGAAGAATTTTCTGGAATTATTTGAAATTAAGAGTGTTTTAGAGAGATATAGTCTGGAAAAAGCGATTCCTGATATGTCAGACGAGATGCTGGATCAGTTGGAGAAGATGGCGGTCCAGATGAATGATATGGCGGCGCAGGGGATTATGCCCAAAGAGATGGATCATCAGTTCCATCGATTTATATTGGAGTGTTATGGTAATTATGAGATGACAAATTTGGTCCGGAATATGACGGAGATGTATGAAACTTTTGACGATGAATTGTATGGGTACTTTGACGGCAAAGAGTTTGATTATCAGGCGGTCTTGCTGAGGACTTTTCCATATCATCTGGAAATGGTCCAGATGATGCGCGAAAAAAATATCCAAGGGGCGTTAGAAAAGTACGATAATATAATAAAATTAGATTTGGAGATTTACGGCAAAATCCAAGTGGGAAATGAGTGAGGAGTACTGCTCCATAACGGATTGATTCAGTTATGGAGCGGTGCTCCTGATTTTTTATAGAGTTTCTCCAAACGATCTACACGTTTTGTTTTTTGTGGCGAAAAAGGAACGTTGTATTCCAAGGGGATTATGAACCTGGTCAGCAACGTTCCTTTAGAGTCAGTGTACAAGGGAAAATACACCTCAAAGCACGCAATTTCGGTGTTTTAACCCTTGTACACTGACATTATCATTGATCTTATTTTTTACATACAATGATCTGTTGAAGTGTAAATTCCGGCAAATGGATACGAGTTCTTTTTTCTTCTGAATGAACTTCTAAAGTCTGTTCTTCGGGGTAAACCAGTTTTGCTTTGGAAACAGGAACATTCAGTTCTAATATTCCACCGCTTATCGGAAATACATCGCCATGGAACTGTTTGGGAATCATGGAAATCTGATGTACAATATAGGAATCCGCAGTTTCAAAATAAGCGGTCCTGATAATATCAGGTGTCTCGGTTTTGTTCCGTATTGCCGGTCGGATCTGTTCCGAAGTGATCAAGTCGTAAAACAGATCGTGCGGATACTGGAATGTTTCAAGTGAAACCATGGTGAAGAAATCAAAAGCCATATAATAGCAGCTTCCGGCACCAAGTTTATTATGGATCAGCGCAGGATAGTTGGAATCTGATCCCGGAGGCGGACTCCACCAATTTACCCAATGTTCGGAATCACAGCCGACACAGGGTAACAGAATAGAGAGAAGCGCCTCGGCGGACCCGGTACATGTTGTTTCGATAAAATGCTCGCTGATCGGTGGGGTGGTGCAGGATAGAAGTCCGGAAAAACTTCTTTCACTTATGTTTTTCAAGTATCCCGACCATTGATTTGCCTGATATTCGGTGTGGATTTTTGCGCTTTCGGTTCCTAAAATTTCTGAAATAGAAGAGGCGGAAAGCCGGGTAGAATCTGCGTTCCACAATCCGCTCTGACCGGAACTGATGAGCAAGCCGCCTGCGGACACATAATCTTTCAGCAATTGAGCTAAATCATTTTCAATCACAAATACTTCAGGCAAAAGGAGTACGTCAAACTGTTTCAGCATTTCTTCGGTAATGGTTCGCTCTGGCAGGACCATAAATGGCAGCTTTGCGTGTTCGCATAACTGCATTGCTCCCAGAACCGCATTTTGGTGAGGGTTATGCCGTTTCATCCTCAGGATTGCATCCGACCGGAGCGCAGGGAGATTGACGGACATCGACAGGTCGCTTTGGACAATTCCCACACATTTTACCGGACTGCGGTCTGTCAGGTAAGGTTCCATTTTTTCAATCTCTGTAAATGCAGTGCCAAGGAGACGAGCCTCCTGGAAATCCAAAGTTCCGTCAATATGCTGGGATCCACTGTACATTCCGGTGCGGCAGCCTTGAGCGGCAATGGAGGATAAATCGCAGACATATTCATTTACCGAACTATAATTATAAACTTGCGAAGCTTCGCCGGGGACTAAGATCGGATAATGCCCGATCGCGGTATCCCGGGCATAAGCGGATGAAAACCAGTTATCTTTCAGCAGCGGCTCGGAAAATTGGTAGTCCAGCATATCCCGGATATCCTGCGGATAGTGACAGGAAAAATTAATGGTCACTGCTAAAGAAGGATCGATGGTTTTGACTCGTTCTTTCAATTCCGCAAGAAATTCTTTCGCATTATTGTTTAAAAATTGGATGATGTCCGCTTTATGAGCCAGAATGTCCTGTTCTGATTCCGGAAGTGGATAGTGGAACTGTGTCTCGAATTTACGGCGGCAATTTTCACAGTAGCAGAGAGAAGCGCCAAAAATATCTAAAAACAGGGCGTCAGGGCTGTATCTGGAAACAATCTCTTCTAACTGTTGAAGACAATATTCACGATAACCGGTCTGATAACAGCAGAGACTCCATTTTGCAAATGCGTCATCACGGATCAGCGGGGAACCATCCGCGCATTTCACGCGCCAATCCGGAAATCTGCGTGCCGCGCCCTCGTCGTATTCAATACAATAATATGCGACAAATTCAATATTTTTCTTTTTTAAAAGATTGCTGACTTCTTGAATCCAGTCTTTTTGAACTCCTTTATGCTGTTGTGAACCCGGAACATTACTTGGATAATAGGTGACTCCCCAGTGATCTTTACAATATACCATCAGAGAGTCAATATTTGCGGTGTCGAAAAATGCTTCATATTCGTGAATATCCAGATGATTTAATAAAACATCTGGCGGCTGCGGAGAATGATGGTCGATCAGATAACAGCGCTTGGTAGTAGTATATTTTTCGCTCATTTTTTGATAGGAAAAGGTGAAATATTTTCCTGACTCCTTTCTTACGAATGTAAAATGTGGGATAAACACGTTTAATAAAATAAGCAAAACGTATCATATGATCGGATATCTTCACATATGCTGTTAGATAAAGCATAAAATATGATCTTTTCGCGGCATAGTATTGAATTGAAAATAGATAAGGAAAATTTGATTATCTTTAGGATATAGAAAGAAAAAGTAAATGTCAATACAAAAAAGATGGATAAAAAAGGAAAAAGTAACAAAAATCAAAGACGATAATTATTAGAAATATACAAAGTTGACAAAAGAATCGGCAAATGAATTGACAAATTATAATAAAGGGGATAGTGTAATCACATAAGTGGTCTGACCGGAAATACCTCACAAAAATGACCGGCAGAAAAGAGATAAGGGAAAAGCGAAACAAAGTAAAACAATCAGACGATCCGGTATGATTAGTCTGGAAAAAGAAAGGAGAAAAGGTAATGAAAAAGAGAGTGATCGCAGCGTTATTGACAGCCAGTATGGCGGTTGGTCTGCTTGCAGGATGTGGATCCTCAGGAGGAGATTCCGGGGGAGAGTCAAAGGAAGCCGGCAAACAAGGCAAAGAGGCTTCTTTAAGATTTATCGATGTCAATCCCAGTCCGGAACGGCAAAAATATTATGAGGGCGTATTCCAGAAGTTTGAAGAAGAGACCGGTATATCGGTAGCCTATGAAAGTGTTCCGTGGGATGATGCTGCAGATAAGCTTACGGTTCTCGGAACATCGGGACAGCTTCCGGATGTGATCACAACGCACCCAAGCTGGCTCGGACAGTTTACGGAAGCTGACTGGATCATGCCGGTGGATGATTATGTGGAAGAGCACGGAGATGAATTTGTTGAAGCGGTAAAGAATATCAACTGGGCGCAGGAGAAAGAAAAATACGGTCATGTATATTCGATTCCGGATGGATTTATGGTCAAAGGTATCTTTTACAGAAAAGACTGGGTCGAGGAGATCGGGTATGAGATTCCGACAGGAAAAGATTGGACATATGATGCATACTTTGATCTGATCAAAGCGCTGACGGATAAAGAGAAAAAACGTTATGGAAATTCGTTCCGTGGAGCAAGAGGGGCATTTGATCCATTGCTCACATATTTGCAGACATTTACAGGCGGATATACATATGACGAGGAGGGAAACTTCCTGCTGAATTCCCCGGAATGTGTGGAAGCGCTGGAAAAATGGTGTGAAATCTACAAGGACGGATATGTTCCGGAAGATTCCGTAAACTGGGGATTTGTTGAGATGGTGGATAACTTTACAGGAGGTCTGACAGGTACTGTCTCCAATGATTCTGAAGTGGCAAAAGCGTGTGAAGAAAAAATGGATCCGTCACAGTGGGGCGTACTTCCGATGCCGGTATCGACGGTGGACGGAAAGCTTCTGAACTCTGCGGGAAGTCCATACTCTTATACGATTTCAAAGACTTCTGAATATCCGGAAGAGGCGCTTGCACTTGTCGATTTCCTCGTAAGACCGGAAAATAACATCGAATACTGCAAGATGGGCGGATTGATCCCGATCAAGAATGATGTGGGCGACGATGAAACATATGGAGAGAACGGACCATATGCACCGTTCCTGGCACAGCTTAACAACCCGAACTTTACAGTACCGCCTACATATGGCGCGTTCAACTATACAGATCTGCATCAGGATATGTTCCATACAGAACTGCAGAAGTATCTGTTGGGACAGCAGTCAGCGGAGGATGTCCTGAACCATATCGGGGATGAACTGACTGCCAGAATGAAACAGTATCTGGCGGACAATGAGGGTGCAGAAGTAGAGAAACCAAAGACTATGCAGCCGGCAGCAGAGTAGATGCCGGGAGACATTTATCTGAAATAGTATGAAAGCGAAAGGGGAATTTAATGTGATCGGAGAAAAGCATTGATTCCCCTTTCTGACACACTGGAGTATATGTCCGGTATCGGTGAAAATGAAAAGGAGAGTGATACTTGAATGGAAAAGAAACGGAAGAGAGAACCTTGGTTGTTTTTGCTGCCGGTTCTTGTGGTTTTACTTTTGTTGTTCGGCTATCCGCTGATCAATAGTATTGTGATGGCTTTTCAGAATTATAAACTGACAGCTCCGAATGATCTTTACTTTAACGGATTTGAGAATTTTAAAAAACTATTCGGAGATCCGGATGGTTTGATGATCTTGAAAAACTCGATTGATGTTAGAATATAAATAGTACAAAATAAACATGACCATTTTCAATAAATAGTATATGATAGTCATAGATCAAGGAGGAGAATGGTTATGGCAAAAGGTACAAAATATTCCCAACAGTTTAAAGAGGAT
>ENA-OQKY01000843-OQKY01000843.1-human-gut-metagenome-genome-assembly--contig:-NODE-843-length-23300-cov-3.440513_pt1 | contig 23300 bp, 20 predicted proteins | sample MGYA00242652_ERZ504805 | MGnify/ENA primary metagenome ERZ504805 (study PRJEB26092, sample SAMD00036400) | human gut metagenome | host: Homo sapiens | study: EMG produced TPA metagenomics assembly of... | reverse complement strand
ATAATGCTAATATTACCGGAAAATGTGTCCCGAGTCTTGTCCCTTAAACCACCTGGGTTGGTGGCAGAAATGCGCTCATAGCCTTCTTTGCGATAATGGATGTCCAGCAGCTGCACCATGCGTTCGCTGTACTCTTCCCATTCAACCGCCCGCAGGCGAAATTGCTCATCGCAAATCACCCACAGTGGACCCAGTGGCGTGGCAATTTTTTCTTCAAGTAATCTCAGCATCCGTTCTCTCTTAAGACAAACGTGGGTAAATACCCGGACCTATCGGCAAGCCAACAAGATACCACGCCAGCAACATCAGCAGCCATACCACCAAAAAGATTAATACTAACAAAAAGTAAGTACCAGGTTTCGCGTCTGGTTTGTCGCAGTATTTAAGCATAAAGCGATTTTTTGATTTTTCTGCCTGAAGAAATGAGGGCAAGCCATCACATGGATCGAGGGTGGGATAATTCCAGTCAGCGAAATTTTACCGTAGGCTATCTGTTATTTGATTCTGTGGCGTGATAGCCGCCAGACACCACTGATCTCGTCACTCATTCCCCAATCCCGGCGAGAATGTGGTTATTTACAGAGCTAAAAAATGAATAAAAAAATAGAGCCTGTCGACATCCGCCAGACTCTACAGTACACACAGCAGTGCATCCTCGTCTTAAATCCGGCCTGGGGTCCTGGTGACCGGTGACAGTGTTATAACGGTTTTACCCATCCGTTGCCAATTTTCTTCAGTGACAGATTTCACGAAAATATAAGTTAAATCATTTGCCTTGTGATTGCATAATCATGCATCGTTAATCGACGAGTAAATTTACCGGGCGAGTAGCCCGTTCGACGCTTAAACATATTGCCGAACGATTCAGCTGAGGCATAGCCCAGACGATGGGCAATTTTGGTCAACGAATATCCATCATCAAGAAGCGTCACTGCAGAAATAACGTGCATTTGCTGAACCCAGTGGCGAAATGTTAATCCCGTCTCTTTAACAAATAAGCGCATGAGTGTACGGCTACTGACGTTAATTTTATCCGCTAGATTATCCAGTGTTGGCAGATACCCTTGGTTGTTTAGCAAATTCTCACAAAGCTGCTGTAGCCGCTCATCATTTGGCCAAGGGAGTTCAAGTGACATTTTCACCCCCATTTTTATTTCCTGAAGTATCAGTGTCTCGAGGGCTGAAAAACGTAACTGTTGTTTATCTGTGGTACTTTGCGACGGTGGAAGTTGGTTAATTGCAATTAGTAATTCTCTTAACAGGGGTGAAATACCCGTCATGAAGCAAACTTTTCCCAGCGTTTCACTTTCCGCTTCTGAAACCAGTACGGTTTTTAAAAGTACGTTGCCTGTCGCAACAAACTTATGCGGCATTTGTGGGGGCAGCCAAAGCGCGCTGCTGGCATGCACTAGCCAGACGCTTTCTCCAGCCCATACACGAACGACTCCTTCAGCCGGGTAAAGCAACTGGGCATAGAGATGTTTATGCCAGGGAACTGTGCCTCCATTCAGATGTTCCGAATCCAGTCCGATAATGTGATGCCCTGGTGATGCTTTGGGTTGCAGTGTGATTGTCATTTACAGTAGATATTTTGTCAGAAATCATCAAATAAGCCATGTTAAATTTTAAATATGACGTATGCAAGTTTCCGGATATATACGGTGTAAAGAGTGATGATAATTTCTAAAAAACAGCTTATTGGGGTGGTAGCGATCGGTATTCTTTTGGCTGGCGTTGTCTTTTTTATCTGGTGGGTAAGCAAAGGAAGATTTATACAGACGACGGATGATGCTTACATAGGTGGTAATATCACCACGGTGGCAAGTAAAGTTTCTGGTTATATTTCTGCTATAGAGGTGCGCGATAATCAGAGTGTAAAAAAAGGCGATATTATCCTGCGTCTCGATGATCGGGATTATCGTGCAAATGTCGCCAGGCTTGAGGCAAAAATAAAAAGTAGCAAAGCCAATCTCGAAAGCATTCAAGCCACTATTGCGATGCAGCAGTCGATAATTCAAAGTGCCAGTGAAACATGGCAGGCAGTAAAACATGAGGAGCAAAAGCGCCTGCGAGATACTGAACGTTATGAAAAACTCGCACAATCAGCGGCAATATCGCAACAAATTATTGATAACGCCAGGTTTGACTACCAGCAGGTCGCAGCAAAGGAGCGCAAAGCCGCGAACGATTTCCTGGTGGAGAAGCAACGGCTGGCAGTTTTATCTGCTCAGGAAGAAAACGTACGTGCAAGTATCGAAGAAGTTCAGGCCGCTTTGACTCAGGCACTACTGGATCTGGAATATACCCTTGTTCGTGCGCCGTTTGATGGCATTGTCGCAAACCGCAGCGCCCATACAGGCAGTTGGGTGGAAGGCGGCACATCGTTAGTTTCACTAGTACCAGTCAGTGAGTTGTGGGCTGATGCAAATTATAAAGAAAACCAAATAGCGGGAATGAAGCCAGGAATGAAGGCTGAGATCCGTGCTGATATTCTCAAAGGGGAAGTGTTTCACGGTCACATTGAAAGCCTTTCCCCAGCGACAGGAGCCAGTTTCAGCTTGATTCCGATAGAAAATGCCACTGGCAATTTCACCAAAATTGTTCAGCGTGTCCCGGTACGGATTGCATTTGACGACGCAAAGGAATTAAAGCAACTTCTTCGCCCGGGACTGTCCGTCACCGTCAGTGTTGATGAGAGATGATGTCTATGCGTAAACATATTGCTTTCGCCAGTATGTGTATTGGATTATTTATTGCTCAGCTTGATATTCAAATTGTATCGTCATCCCTAAATGAAATAGGTGGTGGTCTGTCCGCAGGTAAAGACGAAATGGCCTGGCTTCAGACCAGCTATTTAATTGCCGAGATTATTGTTATTCCGCTCTCTGGGTGGCTGTCACGGTTATTTTCCACTCGTTGGCTTTTTACTCTATCCGCGGGAATATTTACTTTAATGAGTATCGCTTGTGGACTTGCATGGAATATTCAGATCATGATTTTTTTTCGTGCTTTACAGGGAGTTGCTGGCGCAGCCATGATCCCTTTAGTTTTCACGACGGCGTTTATTTATTACCAGGGTAAAGAGTTGGGGTTGGCTGCTGCGGTAGTCAGTGCGCTGGCCTCACTGTCACCGACGCTAGAGCCAACTCTGGGGGGCTGGATCACTGATAACCTCGACTGGCGATGGCTATTTTATATCAATATATTACCGGGCATATATTTAGTTTTGAGTATTCCTTTTCTGGTTAATTTTGATAAACCTGATCTCTCTTTACTGAAAGTTGCTGATTATCCGAGTATTATCCTGTTGGCCATGACACTGGGATGTCTGGAATATACCCTTGAAGAAGGAGCGCGCTGGGGATGGCTGGATGATAATACTATTTTGCTGACATCAGTTCTGGCATTGGTGAGTTTTATTTTATTTGCTGCGCGTACACTTAAAATATCCAATCCGATAATGGATCTTCATGCTTTTAAGGATAAATATTTCACACTGGGATGTTTCTTTTCTTTTTCTGGAGGGGTTGGAATATTCTCTACTGTATATTTAATACCTGTGTTTTTGGGGCAGGTTCGCGGATTAAATGCCGAAGAGATAGGTTTTGCCGTTTGCACAACAGGTATTTTCCAGTTATTTTCTGTTGCCTTTTACATCTGGTTAAGTAAAAAAATGAATCTGCTATGGCTGTTGGTGGTGGAGCTGGACGGATTTGTGTTGTCAATGTATCTGTTTACCCCTTAGACCCAAGTATGGGGATGGCAGGAGTTACTGTTTCCACAAGCAATTAGAGGGATTTCGCAGCAATATGAGATGGCCCCAATCGTAACATTAACGCTGGGGGGAATTCCAAAAGAACGGCTGAAGTTAGCCTCTGGTGTATTTAATTTAACACGTAATCTTGGGGGCGCAAGTGGTATTGCCCTGTGTGGCTCTATTCTCAATAATCGAACTAATTTTCATTTTTCGAGAATGGGTGAAAAAATGGTTTCTGTTCCCCATACGATGAATGACTTCATTTCCAGAAGTGCTTTGTTTTTTAATCGCAGTGGAAGTGACCAGACATCGGAAATACTGGCTTCAACCAAATTATTGAGTCAATTGATGCTGAGGGAGGCGCAAACTATGGCATTTTCGGATACCTTTCTGCTAATCAGTGGTCTGTTATTTATCGCATTTTTGTTGGTTCCTGCTATGAATAAATCATCCTGATCGGAGCCTGTGCTGAATTAAACTCGGGCTAAACTGTTCGATACTGCTAACAGGCTAGTATAAAATGCCCCGCCTGCGCAGATACTCACAGGTATGAAGTAGAGTATTGTTTCAATCTGTGAAGGGAACGATGCAGTAAGTATGAACAATTAACCCGTCTGAATCACGACGTGTGAAGGTGCATAGGAGGTTACATGAACCTTGACGACAAATCGCTGTTTCTTGACGCCATGGTAGATGTCCAGCCGCTGAAACGTGCTACAGATGTCCACTGGCATCCAACGCGTAACCAACGTGCGCCGCAGCGTACCGATACGCTGCAACTTGCTAATTTCCTCACCACTGGATTTCTCGACATCATCCCGCTAAGTCAGCCGCTGGAGTTTCGGCGGGAAGGTTTGCAACATGGGGTGCTGGATAAGCTGCGCAGTGGTAAATATCCGCAACAGGCGAGCCTGAATCTTTTGCGCCAGCCGGTGGAAGAGTGCCGCAAAATGATGTTCAGTTTCATTCAACAAGCCCTGGCGGATGGTTTGCGTAACGTCCTGATTATTCATGGCAAAGGACGGGATGATAAATCGCATGCCAATATTGTCCGCAGCTATGTGGCGCGCTGGCTGACCGAATTTGATGATGTTCAGGCATATTGCACCGCGCTACCGCATCATGGCGGCAGCGGGGCGTGTTACGTCGCACTACGTAAAACAGCGCAGGCGAAGCAAGAAAACTGGGAGCGCCACGCTAAGCGCAGTCGTTGATCACGAGACGCATCCGTGGCTTATGCCGCCAGCACGCGGTTGCGTCCATCATTTTTCGCTCGATACAAAGCATCATCAACGCGTTTAAACAGTTCATCGATGCTTTCATTTCCTTCGTGATGCGCCACACCAATGCTGACAGTAAAGCGTGGTAAGCTCGAAATACTCACTTTTGCCACGCTTACGCGGATAGTTTCAGCCAGCGAAAGCGCGGTATCCAGTGGGGTTCTTGGTAGCAATAAGACAAACTCTTCGCCTCCCCAACGAAACACCAAATCGCCTTTGCGAGCGCAACTTTCGAGAGTGCGGGCAAGGGCGCATAACACCTCATCACCTTTAGAATGCCCATAGAGATCGTTAATGTGTTTAAAACGATCGGTGTCGATGAGCAACAAGCTGTAATCCTGAGCGATGGCGAGGTGCTGCATTTGGCCTGGCTCGGTAATGTGATAAAACTGTCGCCGATTCAGTAATCCTGTCATCGCATCATGGTGGGCAGCATGTTCCAGCTGCTCCTCCAGCCGTTTTTGCTCAGTAATATCATGCACAATACATAACATGAGCTTGTCACCATAAATTTCAATCGGCCCGGCATAGGTCTGCACATGACGAGTCGAACCATCCGCCAGTTTATGAACAAAATTCAAAGGTTTATGACCACCGGGTAAATGCGAGATTTCATGCATGATAGGCATGACGCGACGCCCGAGCATATTAATTTCCCAGGTATGTTTCTGGCACATCGTTTCATGGTTATAACCATAGAAATTGAGCGCGGCGAGGTTAGCATCGACGATTTGGCCATCTCGTGAGGGGTCAATCAACAACATTGGTGCAGAGTTAGTCAGAAAAAAGCGCGCATAAAAACCTTGTTTTTTGCGCTGATAATTTGCCGAGCGACTGGCTTTTAAACCCAGCGTTGCCGGCGCTTCGATACCTTCGAAAATAATCACCGGTTCTGCTTCTGTCAGCTTTCGCAAAACAAGTCGACAGCTCAATGCTGTTTCCTCTTCTTTACGCTGAACGGTGAGTATTTCGATAATATCGTGTTGATTTTGCAGATCGGAGAGGTATTTCGGCAGTTCTTTTTGTGAGGAGACGGAATAGGGACCGGTTCGTAGCTGACTAAACGTGAGGTCTTGCATCAACAGTCGCGCCGCGCTGTTGGCATAAATTAACTGTTCCTCAAAGGGCGAAACGATCCAGACAGGACTGGTGAGTAAGTCCAGGGTATTGAAGTTGTGTGTAATCATTGAGATCCCATTATTTTTATCAATTTTTGTTGCTATCCGATCGCAAAAAAGCCACGTCATATGATCAGATAATTCTGATAATGATAGACGCTATTTAACACTTCACACGGTTTGTATACGGAAAAGCATTTTGCTTTTTGTATTCAATTTAGACAGAATTTTATTAATCATTTCAGGGTAATGGGGTGATGAGATGTTGCGTAACAGGGCCAGAAGGCTAGACTACAAAATAATGCGTTGATGATGGAGGCACTGTGGAAGCGATTAAGGGATCGGACGTTAATGTCCCGGATGCAGTATTTGCATGGATGCTGGATGGTAGAGGCGGCGTTAAACCGCTGGAAAATACAGATGTGATTGATGAAGCGCATCCCTGCTGGCTCCACCTTAATTATGTACACCATGATAGCGCCCAATGGCTGGCGACAACACCGCTGCTTCCCAATAACGTACGTGATGCGCTGGCGGGCGAGAGCACACGGCCCCGAGTCAGTCGTCTCGGTGAAGGCACGCTGATTACATTGCGCTGTATAAACGGCAGCACCGATGAACGCCCCGATCAACTGGTCGCCATGCGTGTATATATGGACGGGCGGTTAATTGTTTCGACCCGACAACGCAAAGTGCTGGCGCTGGACGATGTGGTGAGCGATCTTGAAGAGGGCACTGGTCCGACCGATTGCGGGGGATGGCTGGTTGATGTGTGCGATGCGTTGACCGATCATTCCAGCGAATTTATCGAGCAGCTGCACGATAAAATTATCGACCTCGAAGATAATCTTCTCGATCAGCAAATTCCACCGCGTGGATTCCTGGCTCTGCTGCGCAAACAATTAATTGTGATGCGTCGCTATATGGCACCGCAACGTGATGTTTATGCTCGTCTTGCCAGTGAACGTTTGCCGTGGATGAGCGATGACCAACGCCGTCGGATGCAGGATATTGCCGATCGCCTTGGGCGCGGTCTTGACGAAATCGACGCCTGTATAGCACGGACTGGCGTGATGGCGGATGAAATCGCTCAGGTGATGCAGGAAAATTTAGCTCGTCGTACCTATACAATGTCGTTGATGGCAATGGTCTTTTTACCCAGTACGTTTCTGACAGGGTTATTTGGCGTCAACCTTGGTGGGATCCCTGGCGGCGGATGGCAATTTGGATTTTCAATTTTTTGTATTCTGTTAGTTGTTCTTATTGGTGGTGTTGCTTTATGGTTGCATCGTAGTAAATGGTTGTAACAAAAGCAATTTTTCCGGCTATCTGTATACAAAAACGCCGTAAAGTTTGAGCGAAGTCAATAAACTCTCTACCCATTCAGGGCAATATCTCTCTTGCAGGTGAATGCAACGTCAAGCGATGGGCGTTGCGCTCCATATTGTCTTGCTTCCTTTTTTGAATTACTGCATAGCACAATTGATTCGTACGACGCCGACTTTGATGAGTCGGCTTTTTTTTGCCTGTTATTTATCAGCGTCTACCCTTTAAGAGTCCACCCAATGACCGGAGGGAAATATGACGACACTTATTTATTTGCAAATTCCTGTCCCTGAACCGATTCCTGGCGATCCTGTTCCAGTACCCGATCCGATCCCTCGCCCGCAACCCATGCCTGACCCACCACCCGATGAAGAACCGATTAAATTGTCGCATCGTGAGCGTAGATCTGCGAGGATACGCGCCTGCTGACTTTGCGTCGATGACCACGAGAATAGATTGTGACCGCTTTTTCTACCCTGAATGTTTTGTCTCCCGCCCAACTCACAAACCTTAATGAGTTGGGTTATTTAACCATGACGCCGGTGCAGGCCGCCGCGCTTCCGGCGATCCTTGCCGGAAAAGATGTTCGCGTGCAGGCGAAAACCGGCAGCGGCAAAACGGCGGCTTTTGGCCTCGGCTTGTTACAGCAAATTGATGCGTCGCTATTTCAAACCCAGGCTTTAGTGCTGTGTCCTACGCGTGAACTGGCGGATCAGGTGGCAGGTGAATTGCGTCGGCTGGCGCGTTTTCTGCCAAATACCAAAATTTTGACGTTGTGCGGTGGTCAACCGTTCGGTATGCAGCGTGATTCGTTGCAACATGCGCCGCATATTATCGTGGCAACGCCGGGCCGTTTGCTGGATCACCTGCAAAAAGGCACTGTATCACTGGATGCGTTGAATACGCTGGTGATGGATGAGGCCGACCGCATGCTGGATATGGGATTTAGCGACGCCATTGATGATGTCATCCGTTTTGCGCCAGCATCTCGGCAGACGCTTCTGTTTTCGGCAACCTGGCCGGAGGCCATCGCCGCAATCAGCGGAAGAGTGCAACGCGATCCTTTAGCGATTGAAATTGACTCAACAGATGCTCTGCCACCTATTGAACAACAATTTTATGAGACATCCAGCAAAGGCAAAATTCCTCTGTTGCAACGGTTATTAAGCTTGCATCAGCCATCCTCTTGCGTGGTGTTTTGCAATACCAAAAAAGATTGCCAGTCTGTCTGCGACGTGCTGAATGAAGTAGGGCAAAGTGCATTGTCGTTACACGGCGATCTGGAGCAACGCGATCGCGATCAGACCCTGGTACGTTTTGCTAACGGTAGCGCCCGTGTACTGGTCGCGACTGATGTTGCTGCGCGTGGTCTGGATATAAAATCGCTTGAGCTGGTGGTGAACTTTGAGCTGGCGTGGGACCCTGAAGTTCATGTACATCGCATCGGTCGTACAGCTCGTGCAGGAAATAGCGGTCTGGCGATCCGTTTCTGTGCCCCGGAAGAAGCACAGCGCTACAATATCATTTCTGACATGTTGCAGCTAAAACTTAAATGGCAAACGCTGCCAGCGAATAGTTCACTTCGCCAGTCGGGCCGCAGGCGATGGGGGTCAGCAGGCCTTTTTCTGATTTCACCGCTTTCTCGCCTGTGTTCATCAGCATAAAGCAGCCAGTGCCGTAGGTATTCTTCGCCATCCCTTCTTTCACGCACAACTGACCAAACAGCGCGGCCTGCTGGTCACCGGCGATCCCGGAGATTGGAATACGCGTGCCGCCTTTGCCGCCAATGTTAGTCTGACCGTATACTTCGGAAGAACGACGCACTTCTGGCAGCATCTCACGCGGAATATCCAGCACCTCCAGCATTTTGTCGTCCCAGTCCAGGGTATGGATGTTGAACAACATGGTACGAGAGGCGTTGGTGTAATCGGTCACATGGACACGGCCCTGAGTCATTTTCCAGATAAGCCACGTATCAACCGTACCAAACAGCAATTCACCACGACGCGCACGCTCGCGAGAGCCTTCCACATGGTCGAGGATCCACTTCACTTTGGTGCCAGAGAAATACGGGTCAATCACCAGACCGGTATTGCTGCGGATATAATCTTCTAAACCGTCACGTTTTAAATGCTCGCAGATTTCTGCGGTACGACGGCACTGCCAGACAATGGCGTTATAGATAGGCTTGCCGGTTTCTTTTTCCCAGACAATAGTGGTTTCACGCTGGTTCGTAATACCGATAGCTGCAATCTGATCGGAACTGATATCGGCTTTCGCCAGCACTTCTACCAGCGTGGAGCTTTGGGTGGCCCAGATTTCCATTGGGTCGTGTTCTACCCAGCCTGGTTTTGGGTAGATTTGCTCAAATTCGCGCTGCGACACGCTAATGATATTGGCATCGTGATCCATTACGACCGCGCGGGAGCTGGTGGTGCCCTGGTCGAGCGCAACGATATATTTTTTTTCAGTCATGTTTAATTGTCCCGTAGTCATATTACAGCGAAGCTTTTTGTTCTGAAGGAGTTGTGGTCTCCTTTTCTTCCACAACACAGATATCGCAAGGCAAATGGCGACCAATCAGTTTGCGGTAGGCAAATGCACCTACAATCGCGCCAACGATAGGGCCAAAAAGCGGCACCAGGAAGTAAGGAATGTCTCTGCCGCCGGTAAAGGCGACATTGCCCCAGCCCGCCAGCCAGGCAAAGACTTTCGGACCGAAGTCACGCGCTGGGTTCATGGCAAAGCCCGTCAATGGGCCCATAGATGCGCCAATGACCGCAATCAGTAGACCAATCAGCAAGGGAGCCAAAGGGCCGCGTGGTACACCGTTGCCATCGTCCGTTAACGCCAGGATCAGCCCCATCAGAATAGCGGTAATCACCATCTCAACTGCGAAAGCCTGCACAAAATTGATATGAGGATTAGGGTAAGTAGAGAAAGTGCCAGCCAGATCAACACTTTCAACGCTGCCGCGAACAATGTGATGAGTCTGCTCGAAGTCGAAAAATAAATTGTAGTAAAGCCCGTATACTAAAGCCGCAGCACAGAAAGCGCCGGCAACTTGTGAAACGATAAAAGGAATAACTTTGCGCTTGTCGAAACAGGCAAACAGCCACAATGCAATGGTAACAGCGGGATTAAGATGCGCGCCGGAAACCCCTGCGGTCAGGTAGATGGCCATTGCCACCCCCAGTCCCCAAATGACACTGATTTCCCACTGACCAAAAGACGCACCTGCGACTTTTAGTGCTGCAACGCAACCCACACCGAAAAAAATCAACAACCCGGTACCGAGGAATTCAGCAATGCACTGGCCTTTCAAGGTTGATGTTTGACTCATAATCGGATCCTGAAGAGTTAATGTTTGTTGTATGCGTGAAAGTCACGGACCTCCACGATGCTTGTAGGCATGCTGTAAACTTATCGTTAACGAGCAAAAACGAGAAATATCGAACTTAAAATGTGTGTGCTTCGTCATAAAATGAGCGTTATCGCGCCATTTATTCCATCTGATTGTACATGATGCATGTTTGTTAGATCATTCGCGCAACAAATTTATTAACATTTTCGATTGGTGTGGATTATGTCACCAGGAGAAGGATGAAAAGTGTGGCAAACCGTAATCTGCAAGGCGTGCCGCTGGACAGCGATGGCGCGGCTTCATACAATCGGAGCTAACTAAAGTGCGCTCGTATTTATTAAGGCGTCACCGGTAATCGGGACGAGGATTTTTATCCATCAACGCCTTGCAATTCAGGAGAGGTATGACAATGTCATTAGAAGTGTTTGAGAAACTGGAAGCAAAAGTACAGCAGGCGATTGATACCATCACTCTGTTGCAGATGGAAATCGAAGAGCTGAAAGAAAAAAACAACTCACTGTCGCAGGAAGTTCAAAATGCCCAGCATCAGCGCGAAGAGCTGGAGCGTGAGAACAACCATCTGAAAGAACAGCAGAACGGCTGGCAGGAACGTCTACAGGCCCTGCTGGGTCGCATGGAAGAGGTCTGATTACACTTCATCTTTCGCGTAATTTCTTTACTGTGTAGGCCAACAGGTAACGCAGAAAAAAGGCACCTTGCGGTGCCTTTTTTATCATTCAATATCCAGCGGATCTTCTGAAAGAATAATCCCGGTATTGTCGGCATAAAGATGGTCGCCGGAGAAGAAGGTGACACCGCCAAAATTGACGCGGACATCGCTTTCGCCAATGCCTTCGCCAGCGGCACCAACCGGAATTGCCGCCATCGCCTGGATGCCGATATCCAACTCTTCCAGGTCATCTACCTGACGCACCGCGCCGTAAATGACCAGACCTTCCCATTCATTTTGTACTGCCAGACGCGCCAGTTCAGCATCGACCAGTGCGCGACGAACAGAACCTCCGCCATCGACGACAAGAACACGACCACGGCCATTCTGTTCGAGCAGATCGTACAGCAACCCGTTGTCCTCGAAACATTTTACCGTGATTATTTGTCCGCCAAACGACGCCCGTCCGCCAAAGTTGGAGAACAGCGGTTCCACGACGTTAACATCTTCTTGATAGATGTCACAAAGCTCGGAAGTATCGTATTTCATAGGCTTAACATTCAGTTGCTGCGAGAATTTTCAGTATATCGCGCTATGTGGGCTGTTGGCAAAATCATCAATTGTTAATTGATATTTGTCAGTTATGCTGCCCACTGGCTTAGGAATATCCCTAAAACAAACAGCAGGTTAGTCAGTAACGCTCCTTTGACAGTGCGTTCCAGCATTGGTCGCATCGCCACCGGGTCCATTTCGCGCATCACATAACGAGCTTGCTTCACCAGCAACGGTGCCGCCAGCAGGAACAGCCAGCCCCACAGGCTATGCAGCGAAAAGAGATTAAACAGCGCCAGACACACCAGTGAGCCCATCAGCAGGCAGGCATGATAACGACGCGCGTTTACTGCGCCTAAGCGCACCACCAGCGTGTTTTTGCCGTTTTCGCGGTCGCTATTGATATCACGCAGGTTATTAATGTTCAGTACTGCCGTTGCCAGCAGGCCGCATGCGGTTGCCGGAAGGATCAGTGCCGGAATCAATGTATGAGCCTGTAAATACCAGCTCCCCATGACGCTCAACCAGCCAAAGAAAACCAGTACGGAAATATCACCCAAACCGATATAACCATAAGGACGATTGCCCACGGTGTAGGTGATAGCGGCAATGATCGACAACCCGCCAAGAATCAGGAAACCGACAAAATCGGCCAGCGTATGGCACGCCACTGCAACCAGTGCCAGCCCGGAAAGACAGATGAGCACAACGGTAATAATGAGCGCCCGTTTCATCTCTTGCTGGGTAATGACCCCTTTTTGCATGCCGCGTAGCGGCCCAATGCGGTCAGGTTTATCGCTGCCTTTTACCGCATCGCCGTAATCATTGGCGAGGTTAGAAAGGATCTGTAATAGCCCGGCGGTAATCAATGCCAGCAGGGCGACCAGTGGATCGAAGTGACCTTGCCACCATGCCAGCGCCGTCCCGACGATAATTGCAGCAAAGGCGAGGGGGAGGGTTTTAGGTCGTAAACTTTCCAGCCACGCCTGAGTTCGGCTAATTTGTTGTTCAGTCATAATACGCGCCAATAAAAATGGGGCCTTTCAGCCCCATCAAACAATGATGAAAATGATTGAACGCGATTATAGGATAAAACGGCTCAGATCTTCATCTGCCACCAACGCATCCAGATGTTTGCTCACATAATCTGCGTCAATAGTGATAGTTTGACCGCTTAAATCGCTGGCGTCGTAGGAAATCTCTTCCATTAAACGCTCCAGAACGGTATGTAAACGACGAGCACCGATGTTTTCGGTAGATTCGTTCACCTGCCATGCCGCTTCCGCGATGCGCTTAATACCGGAGTCGGTAAACTCGATATTTACGCCTTCAGTTGCCATCAGTGCTTTGTACTGCACAGTGATAGAGGCATTCGGCTCGGTCAGAATACGCTCGAAGTCGCTGGTGGTCAGTGCCTGCAGCTCAACGCGGATTGGCAGACGACCTTGCAGTTCCGGGATCAGGTCAGACGGTTTCGCAATCTGGAACGCGCCAGAAGCGATAAACAGAATGTGGTCAGTTTTGACCATCCCATGTTTGGTGGAAACAGTGCAACCTTCTACCAGCGGCAGCAGGTCACGCTGAACGCCTTCACGAGAAACATCCGGACCGGAAGACTCGCCGCGCTTACAGATTTTGTCGATTTCGTCGATAAACACGATCCCGTGCTGCTCAACAGCGTCGATAGCATCTTGCTTCAGCTCTTCCGGGTTCACCAGTTTCGCCGCTTCTTCTTCAATCAGCAGCTTCATGGCGTCTTTGATTTTCAGCTTACGCGCTTTTTGTTTCTGACCGCCCAGGTTCTGGAACATGGACTGCAGCTGGCTGGTCATCTCTTCCATGCCCGGAGGAGCCATAATTTCAACGCCCATCGGTGCTGCGGCAAGATCGATCTCGATTTCTTTGTCATCAAGCTGGCCTTCACGCAGTTTTTTGCGGAATGCCTGACGAGCAGCGGACGGTTCCTGCTGCTGTTCGGTCTGTCCCCAGTTGTTTTTAGCCGGTGGGATCAGTACGTCGAGAATACGTTCTTCTGCCAGTTCTTCAGCGCGATAACGGTTTTTCTCGATAGCCTGGACGCGTACCATTTTCACGGCGGCATCGGTCAGATCGCGAATAATAGAATCCACTTCCTTACCGACATAGCCCACTTCGGTGAATTTGGTCGCTTCAACTTTGATGAACGGCGCATTCGCCAGCTTAGCCAGACGACGGGCGATTTCAGTTTTACCGACACCGGTCGGGCCGATCATCAGGATATTTTTCGGGGTCACTTCATGGCGCAGCTCTTCGTTGAGCTGCATGCGACGCCAGCGGTTACGCAGAGCAATCGCCACGGAACGCTTGGCGTTGTCCTGGCCGATGATGTGCTTATCCAGTTCGCTGACGATTTCGCGTGGGGTCATTTCAGACATGGGAGATCCTTACGCTTTGTAGCTTAATTCTTCGATGGTGTGGAAATGGTTGGTATAGATGCAAATGTCGCCTGCAATATCCAACGCCTTTTCAGCAATTTCACGGGCGCTAAGTTCAGTGTTTTCTAACAGCGCGCGCGCCGCAGCCTGGGCGTAAGGGCCGCCGGAGCCGATAGCAATAAGATCGTTTTCTGGCTGCACCACGTCACCGTTACCGGTGATGATAAGCGATGCAGTTTCATCCGCGACTGCCAGCAATGCTTCAAGTTTGCGCAGCATGCGATCGGTACGCCAGTCTTTCGCCAGCTCAACGGCGGCTTTGATCAGATGGCCCTGATGCATTTCCAGTTTACGTTCAAACAGTTCGAACAGCGTAAAAGCATCCGCAGTACCGCCCGCAAAGCCCGCGATGACTTTGTCGTTGTACAGACGGCGGACCTTTTTCACGTTGCCTTTCATTACGGTATTGCCCAACGTGGCCTGACCATCCCCAGCGATGACCACATGGCCGTTACGGCGTACGCTTACTATAGTTGTCACGAGCTGACCCCTTGGTTTCGAATACAGAGTACAAACCCCGTACAAAAGTACGGGGCATAATGTAATTATAGATGGGGGGGATTTTGAGGGTTTCAACCCCCGGCGGCGAGCCGAATGCAGTTTGTATGACCCGCCATCTTCAAGCGATTGAGGGTGCTGTCTGCGTTCTCTTTGCCTTTCACCGGGCCAATCACCACACGATTCCAGCCATTGTTGGTGGTAATTTTTGAGTCAAAGCCTTCGAACGCCAGCTGAGCACGTACCGTCTCTGCCTGTTCCGCGCCTCTGAACGAACCGCACTGCACCATCCAGCGGCGTTCGTCTTTTTTCTCCGCCGTTGGTTTTGGCGCGTCAGCGGCACGAGCAACCGGCGCAGCTTGCTGCGGCTTCGACTGCGCGGTCGTGTGCGCAGGGGTTTGCAGCAGATCCTGGTAAGGCTGCTGAGTAGAAGCCGGTTTAGACTGGCGCGGTTGCGCCTGTACCGGTGCGGCTTGCGACTTACGCGTCTGCTGCTGCCAGCTTTGTTCAGTCGTACGCGACTGCTGAGCCAGGCGTTGCTGCTCCGCTAATTGCTGCGCCTGACGCTGGCGCTGTAGCGTTTGCTGACGCTGTTCCGGCGTCTGCTCATTCCACGGAACTTCAACCAGCTGCGTTGGCTGCTGGCGCATATCAGCCTGCATTTGTTCAAGAAGCTGACGTTGTTCTGGTGTCAGTTGCTCCGGCGTTTTCACTTCACCACCAGCAGAAGGTTCTGTGGGCGCACGCACACCCGGCTGGCGACTTTCCAGCTCTTTGATGTAGCGCCAGCGTTCTTCTGGTTTTGGTGGTAGTCCGTTTCCGGTCACTTTCTGGCTTTGCAGCGTCTCGGACTCTTCTTTCTTGTGATGCGTAATGAAGTACAGACCACCGATAAAGGTCACAAGAACGGCGGCAGCAATAGCGACCATAGCGGGAGAAACCGCAGGCAGATTTCGTTGCTTTTTCCGTGAGGTGCTCTTTTTTCGCCGCGAAGGTGCCGGTTGGCTGCGGCGTACATAATCTCGTTGTGCCACTATCGTTTCGCTGTATTTATTCGTTCGTCAGCCCGCCATGTTACTTAAGCGGCGGGCCTTTGACCAGTCACGGCAGTCTTAAAGGTTTACTTTAAGGTAACGCGCGTGTTGATCCCCGGATGATAAGTTCGCAGTCCATTAAACGAGAGCCACTGCCAACGTGTTGCCCCTGCATTTGATCAAGCAATAACAGCATAGCTTCCCGACCGATTTCGTAACGCGGCTGCGCGATGGTTGTCAGCGGCGGATCACAAAATTGCGTCAGGTCGATGTTATCAAAACCGATTATGGAAAGGTCTTCCGGGACTTTCAGCCCCTGGCGTTTTGCCTGAGAAAGTGCGCCGAGCGCCATCACATCGCTATGGCAGAAGACAGCAGTAGGCGGTTGTGGAAGATCAAGCAACTGCTGCATCGCTTTGCTTCCGGCTTCGAAGGTGAAGTCGCCACGGGCGATGTATTGCGGATCAACCATAATGCCGCAGCGACGCAGCGCCTGAACGTAGCCTTGCAGGCGGTAGTGACACAGCGGCATCTCTTCAGGACCGGCTATACAGCCAATCCGTTTATGCCCTTGCTCATATAGATAATTTACTGCATCAAATGCGGCGGTCAGATTGTCTATATGAACTGTAGGTAGCTCCAGTTCCGGTGCAAATTCGTTCGCCATCACCATCGGCGGCAGATTACGCTGTTCCTCAATGCTGGCATCAAACGGCAGCCTTGAACCCAGCAGCAACATGCCATCAATTTGCTTGGTGATGATCAAATCGATAAAGGTTTTTTCCTGCTGATTTTGATGCGCACAGTCGCCAATCAGCACCAGATATCCGTGATTTGCCGCCGTAACTTCGATACCGCGAATAATTTCGCTAAAGAAAGGGTCGCAGATATCCGGGACAATCACCAGAATAGTGCGGGATTCATTACGCTTGACGTTGCGCCCCATAGGCTGTGGTAAATAACCCACTTCCCGGGCCGCTTTTTCAACCCGATTACGAGTGGCCTGGGAGACTTTATCGGGATTCATTAATGCTCGGGAGACGGTCGCTGTAGAGACTTTTGCCTTGAGGGCAACGTCTTTCATGGTCGCGGCAGTTTCCTGCTTCTTCGCTTTCACACTCACTCCTCGCCTGGCACGTCAGGCGTACTACATCCATGTTTACTTCACATCGGCAACATTTTTAGCAGATAGCGCGTGAAAACGGTTACAGAATTTTCATGAAAAGTGTGATGAATATTGAATTTTTCGATCCGCCTCGCATCGTGAGCGGTTTAACCCTCAATCGGATCGACATCCAGCACCCATTTCACCTTGCGGGAATCCGGTATTGTATTAATAAGCGCCAGCGTACCATTGATGATGTGCTGTAAGCGCACGCGGGAAGGGTGCTGCAACAATATCTGCCAGCGCCAGCGACCGCCACGTTTAGGGGCCAGCGCCGGAACCGGACCGAGAACCCACAGTTTCTCGTCTGCCAGTGGGCTGGCGAGAATGAGATTACGCAGTTGTTGCAGGAACAATGGCGCGTGCTGATTGTTATGATCTTCCGCACGCACAATCACATGGCTGGTCCACGGCGGCAGCTGCATCATGCGTCGTTCAGCCAGTGCCTGTTCGGCAAAGGCGTCGTAGCCTTTATAGAGCAACGTTTGCAACAGCGGATGTTCAGGATGGTGCGTTTGCAGAACTACTTCGCCCTGTTTACCGGCACGTCCGGCACGGCCTGCCACTTGGGTGTAAAGCTGGGCAAAACGCTCCGCCGAGCGGAAATCGGCAGAAAACAGCGCGCCGTCCACGTCCAGTAATGCCACCAGCGTCACATCCGGAAAGTGGTGACCTTTCGCCAGCATTTGCGTGCCAATCAAAATCCTCGCGCCACCGCGATGTACTTCCGCCAGTTGTTGTTCCAGCGCCCCTTTGCGGCTGGTGGTATCGCGGTCGATACGAGAAATGGGGACACCAGGGAACAACGGCGCGAGCGTCTGTTCAAGCTGTTCGGTGCCCAGCCCCACGGGGACCAGGTGCGTGGAACCGCAAGAAGGGCACTGGCGCGGCACCGGACGCTGACTGTCGCAATGGTGGCAGCGCAAATGCTGTTGCGCCTGATGCAGCGTGTAGTAGTGATCGCAACGTGGGCATTCGGCTATCCAACCACAGTCGTGGCACAGTAGCGCAGGCGCAAAACCCCGGCGGTTAAGAAAGAGGATAACCTGGTTGTCGGCCTGTAAATGCTGGCGCATACGGGTGATTAACGCCGGAGCCAGACCTGCCTGCACCTTCTGACCTTTTAAATCCAGCACATGTTGAATTGCCGGGCGCGCATTGCCCGCCCGACGGGTCAGGCGCAGCAGGCGGTATTTTTTCTGCTGCACGTTGCATAACGTTTCCAGTGCGGGCGTTGCGGAGCCAAGAATAATTGGGATTTGCTCGCTATGCGCGCGATACACCGCCAGGTCGCGGGCATGATAGCGCCAGCCTTCCTGCTGCTTGTAGGAGCTGTCGTGCTCTTCATCAATAACAATCACGCCGAGATTTTTAAACGGCGTAAACAGCGCGGAGCGGGTGCCGATGACAATCGCCGCCTCGCCATTTTTCGCTTTCAACCACGCCGAAAGACGCTCGCTGTCGTTCAGGCCGGAATGCAGAACTTCCACCGGGGCATTAAAACGTTCACGAAAACGGGCGATAGTTTGCGGTGTCAGGCCGATTTCCGGCACCATCACCAGCGCCTGTTTGCCCTGAGCGAGCACGTTTTCCAGTACACTGAGATAAACCTCCGTTTTACCGGAACCGGTAACGCCCGCCAGCAGCCAGGCAGAAAAAGTATCTGCCGCGCTATGAATTGCGCCAACGGCGGTGGCCTGTTCGGTATTCAACCGCAACCGCTCACCAGAAACGGCATAGTTCGTTCGCCAGTCGCTAAACTCTGGTGTTTCACTTGCTAAATCACACAGACCTTTTTTGCGCAGTGCCTGCAACGCGGCATCATTAAATTCAAGTTCCGCGACCTGATCACGCCAGATTTTGCGTTGCCGTAACGCTGCCAGCGCCTGTTGTTGCTTTGGCGAACGTTTCAGGCTGTTCAGATCCACCGCCTGACCTTGTTCAGTGGCAAACCAGTACCACATCGGCGCGTTCGCCGCAGGCCGCCCCTGGCGCAGTAAAATCGGCAAGGCATGAAACAGCACATCGCCAATCGGATGATGATAGTAATCTGCCGCCCAGAGCAGTAATCGCCAGACAGAGTGAGTAAATACCGGCTCAACGTCCAGCACTTCAACTACCGCTTTCAGCTCGTTAAGCGGCAGCTCACTGACATCGCTCACTGACACCACAACCCCGATACGCTCCTGTTGTTTGCCAAACGGCACGCGCACGCGACTCCCGGCTTTAACCGTCATGCCTTCTGGCAGCAGATAGTCAAAGGTACGAGGAAGCGGAACGGGCAAGGCAACGTGGGCAACGGGCATAGCATCATCCTGACTTGAAATTCGGTGGGTTAGTATACACATTGCCGTAGAAGAGTGCGGATCAGTTTGCATATGCTGGTTAATTTCTGTATGATTTCGCGCCTTCGTACGAAATGATCGTATTGAAGCTATACTTTTAACATCGCGTGGTGTCTGGCGTTAGGGCTGGAAGAGCGACGCGGCCTTAAACCGAGGTTTTCCCATGAAAAAAGATATTCACCCGAAATACGAAGAAATTACTGCTAGCTGCTCTTGCGGTAACGTAATGAAAATCCGCTCCACCGTTGGTCATGACCTGAACCTCGACGTGTGCAGCAAGTGCCACCCGTTCTTCACTGGCAAACAGCGTGATGTTGCTACCGGTGGCCGTGTTGACCGCTTCAACAAGCGTTTCAACATCCCGGGCAGCAAATAAGACCGGATTTCCGAAAAAAGCGCCGTACGGCGCTTTTTTTGTGCCTGAATTTTGGTCGTATTACCAGGAAAACAGCGGCCATTCTTTGGCGACCGTGGTGAGTTGTGGCGCGTCGAAAACGGCTTGGGGTGAAACTACCGTTTCCTCAAGCGGAATATTTTTGCCGTAGCGTTCTTTGAGCTTCGCCTGGACCAGCGGGTTGCTGAGATCGAACTCTTTCAACTTCTGCTGTTCGCCTACGCGCATTCCCAGCGCATTCTGATAAACCTCCCACACCACTTCCGAACAGTACTGGCGATCGTCGCTCCACGAGAAGCTGAAATCGTACGGTTTGCCGAGATAACGTTTTGCCGTTTGCGCCAGTTTTTGCTGTTGTTCAACACTCAGTCCGCCTTCAACGCGGCGAACAACGTATTTGCCCTTTTCACCATGGGCAATCCACTGCTTGGGCGGGGTGTATTTCACCGGGCCGACCGCTTCAAAAACGTAGGGCTTTTTGTTGCGTATCACCAGCATACCGGTGTGGCTGTAATCGGAATGGGTCGCCAGTTGGATCGCTTTACTTTGCGATGAGCGAGAGACCTGAAAGATGATGTCGCCGGTTTGTGGTTGCCAGGCAAATGCAGGCACAGAAACCAGCAGGCCGGGGATCAGTAGCCTGATTTTCATCGTTAAACGTCCATGTATGAAAAAAGCGGCTGGTTAACTCCGCGCCGCTCTTTTCCGCTTTAGTATTCCCACGTCTCCGGGTTAATCCCCATCTCACGCATGATCTCTTTTGCCGCTTCCGGGATTTCGTCGCTGCGCTCTTTACGCAGATCGGCATCATCCGGCAGAGGTTGCCCGGTAAAGGCATGCAGAAACGCTTCGCACAGCAGCTCGCTGTTGGTCGCGTGACGCAGGTTGTTCACCTGACGACGCGTGCGTTCATCGGTGAGGATTTTTAACACCTTAAGAGGAATGGAAACCGTAATTTTTTTGACTTGTTCACTCTTCTTGCCGTGCTCAGCGTATGGGCTGATATATTCGCCGCTCCATTCAGCCATGAGATACTTAATCCTCTTCGTCAATAAATTGAGACCAGACCACACAGTGAATGTGGGTACTGACCGTAAACCCGCATAGTTTACCGTACAGGCGTTACCGTGACATCGTGTAATGCACCTGTCGGCGTGATAATGCATATAATTTTAACGGCTATTTGAGATTTGCTCAATCTATACGCAAAGAAGTTTAGATGTCCAGATGTATTGACGTCCATTAACACAATGTTTACTCTGGTGCCTGACATTTCACCGACCAAGCCCAGGGAACTTCATCACATGACGCGTAAACAGGCCACCATCGCAGTGCGTAGCGGGTTAAATGACGACGAACAGTATGGTTGCGTTGTCCCTCCCATCCATCTTTCCAGTACCTATAACTTTACCGGATTTAATGAACCGCGTGCGCATGATTACTCGCGGCGCGGCAACCCAACGCGCGATGTGGTTCAGCGTGCGCTGGCAGAACTGGAAGGCGGTGCTGGTGCCGTACTTACTAATACCGGCATGTCCGCGATTCACCTGGTAACGACCGTCTTTTTGAAACCTGGCGATCTGCTGGTTGCGCCGCACGACTGCTACGGCGGTAGCTATCGCCTGTTCGACAGCCTGGCGAAACGCGGTTGCTATCGCGTGTTGTTTGTTGATCAAGGCGATGAACAGGCATTACGGGCAGCGCTGGCAGAAAACCCCAAACTGGTACTGGTAGAAAGCCCAAGTAATCCATTGTTACGCGTCGTGGATATTGCGAAAATCTGCCATCTGGCAAGGGAAGTCGGGGCGGTGAGCGTGGTGGATAACACCTTCTTAAGCCCGGCATTACAAAATCCACTGGCATTAGGTGCCGATCTGGTGTTGCATTCATGCACGAAATATCTGAACGGTCACTCTGACGTGGTGGCAGGCGTAGTGATTGCTAAAGACCCGGACGTTGTCACTGAACTTGCCTGGTGGGCAAACAATATTGGCGTGACGGGCGGCGCGTTTGACAGCTATCTGCTGCTGCGCGGGTTGCGAACGCTGGTGCCGCGAATGGAGCTGGCCCAGCGCAACGCGCAGGCGATTGTGAAATATCTGCAAACCCAGCCGTTGGTGAAAAAACTGTATCACCCGTCGCTGCCGGAAAATCAGGGGCATGAAATTGCCGCGCGCCAGCAAAAAGGCTTTGGCGCAATGTTGAGTTTTGAACTGGATGGCGATGAGCACACGCTGCGTCGTTTCCTGGGCGAGCTGTCGTTGTTTACGCTGGCGGAATCATTAGGGGGAGTGGAAAGTTTAATCTCTCACGCCGCAACCATGACACATGCAGGCATGGCGCCAGAAGCGCGTGCTGCCGCCGGGATCTCCGAGACGCTGCTGCGTATCTCCACCGGTATTGAAGATGGCGAAGATTTAATTGCCGACCTGGAAAATGGCTTCCGGGCTGCAAACAAGGGGTAAAAATGAGTGTGATTGCGCAGGCAGGGGCGAAAGGTCGTCAACTGCATAAATTTGGTGGCAGTAGTCTGGCTGATGTGAAGTGTTATTTGCGTGTCGCGGGCATTATGGCGGAGTACTCTCAGCCTGACGATATGATGGTGGTTTCCGCCGCCGGTAGCACCACTAACCAGTTGATTAACTGGTTGAAACTAAGCCAGACCGATCGTCTCTCTGCGCATCAGGTTCAACAAACATTACGTCGTTATCAGTGCGATCTGATTAGCGGCCTGCTACCCGCCGAAGAAGCCGATAACCTCATTAGCGCTTTTGTCAGCGATCTTGAGCACCTGGCTGCGTTGCTCGACAGCGGTATTAACGATGCGGTGTATGCGGAAGTGGTGGGCCACGGTGAAGTGTGGTCGGCGCGCCTGATGTCTGCGGTGCTTAATCAACAAGGGCTGCCAGCGGCCTGGCTTGATGCCCGCGAGTTTTTACGCGCTGAACGCGCTGCGCAACCGCAGGTTGATGAAGGGCTTTCGTACCCGTTGCTGCAACAGCTACTGGTACAACATCCGGGCAAACGTCTGGTGGTGACCGGGTTTATCAGCCGTAACAACGCCGGTGAAACGGTGCTGCTTGGGCGTAACGGTTCCGACTATTCCGCGACACAAATCGGTGCGCTGGCGGGTGTTTCTCGCGTAACCATTTGGAGCGACGTCGCCGGGGTATATAGCGCCGACCCGCGTAAAGTGAAAGATGCCTGCCTGCTGCCGTTGCTGCGTCTGGATGAAGCCAGCGAACTGGCGCGTCTGGCGGCTCCCGCTATTCCTGCACCTCCTTTACAGCACGCTTCTGGGAGCGTAACACAACCGCAACATC
>ENA-OQKY01000838-OQKY01000838.1-human-gut-metagenome-genome-assembly--contig:-NODE-838-length-23483-cov-45.167923_pt1 | contig 23483 bp, 14 predicted proteins | sample MGYA00242652_ERZ504805 | MGnify/ENA primary metagenome ERZ504805 (study PRJEB26092, sample SAMD00036400) | human gut metagenome | host: Homo sapiens | study: EMG produced TPA metagenomics assembly of... | reverse complement strand
CGTTTTCGGTCATGCCACGAATGACCTTTTCAGACAGGTCAGCGGAATAATACTCGGCATAACCTTCCAGCACCGATTCCAGAATGATGCCCTCCGGTCCCTCGGAGATGATCTCGGTGGCAGACATGAGCTTGACACCGTTCTTCTTCAGCTGGGTCTTGTACCGGGCACTGTCGTAGCGGTTCCGGGCAAAACGATCCAACTTCCAGACCAGCACGATGTCAAACAGCTTCTTGTCACTGTCCTTAATCATCTGCTGAAACTCCGGGCGGTTGTCCGTCTTGGCAGAGATAGCACGGTCAATGTAGTGCTTGACGATGGTGATGCCGTTCTTTTCCGCATAGGCAGTGCATTCACGAATCTGGCCTTCAATGGATTCTTCGCGCTGGTTATCCGATGAATAGCGGGCATAGATCACGGCGGTCATGGCAGGCACCTCACTTTACACATCATTGAACGGTGGAGTGTTCTTTTAAAGCAATGTTTCGTATAATGGATATACCACATTTTACAGATGATTGCAAGCTTTTTATACGCTTTTCACGAGATTCAGTAAAAAACATGAACTCCTATGAAAGCAAAATATTCACATTCCATGGTTCTATGAAGGTGCCCGGAGCAATTGTGTCATTTTGACACAATTCCTTATTTCTCCATAAACCATAAAAATTCAACTTTTTAATGCAGCAGCTACAACGTTGGATTGCATATCGCAAATATACTATTTGAATATTGCGCTGATTTTTGTCTTGTTACGGTTTCGCAATAAGACCAAAGTGGTGGGTATCACGATGATACCCACCACTTTAGCCAAGTAAATTTTTATTTTTGAATCGTAAAACGGAACGAGGTTCCCTTCTCCACCGCAAAGCAGGCGTCTGCATGGGGCTTTGCGCCCCAGCTGTTGTCGCCGCCCACGCCGCGCTGGAAAGCAGCGCAGCGGACGACCGTCTTATTGTCGTCCCGGGGCAGCTCGTAAAGGTGGCGGGCGTTTTCCAGTTCATGGGGCGTGTAGGGCAGCGCCGAGAAGGTCATGCCGTCCCCTGCAAAGCCGATGCCTATATTCAATCCGCTGCCGGTGACAGTTGCACTGTACACGCCGGTGCGGCTGCCGCACTCCTGCGGGTAGACCGGGGTGTTCTGGGCAAAATCCTGCCGGACGTTGTAGTTCCACGCACCCATCTTGCCGCCTGCAGTGCGGTCGGCGGTGGTCTCCCGGGGGCCAAGACCCAGATAGGAGACTTCCGTCAGCTCCCGACGCAGCGGGAAGAGCAGACCGAACTCCGGCAGCTCAGTGCGCGTGCCCTGCCATGTCATGGTGATATCACAGCGGCCTGCGCCGTCAATGGCAAAATCAATGGGCAGCGTCTGCCCATCTGGCAGGGTGTAGTTTGCGCGGGCGATGACGAAATCGCCCTTTGTTTCAGCGGTCAGGTTATCGCAGCGGGCGTAGAGACCGGCGGTTTTCCAGAAGGCAAATGTAAACGGCTCTGCACAGCCCTCGTCGTTGTTGGTGGGCGCACGCCAGAAATTGGGGCGCACGGTATCGTCCAGCAGCTGCACGCCGTTATAGCGGATGGACACCAGCCCCTTGCCTCGGCCAAAGATGTACTCGAAGCCCTCGCCCTTTACGCCGACGTTGCAGTCCATCTCCACCAGCTGCGGGGCGGGCAGGGTCAGCCGGGCGACGGCGTAGTTGTGCCATACCTGCCCCAAAGCGGCTTCATAGCCCGCCGGGATGCCGGGCAGTGCAGCCCGCTGGATGGCGGTAACGGTCATGCAGGCAAGCCCAGCCTCCGGTAAGGCAAAGGGAAACGGGATGTGCTCCGTCCCGCCCGGCTTGCAGTCTGCCCGCAGCACCGCCCGGCGCTCCGGCTTGCCGTCTGCCCGCAGCACCGCCCGGCGCTCCGGCTTGCCGTTGACCGAGGACGCAAACACAAGGTCGTAGGCGTTCAGGTCGGTAAAGAGATTCCGGTTTTCAATCACGGCTTCCGTGTCGGTCAGGGTGATCTTCAGCGGTGCGTAGGCCGCCTTGACGGCGTCCATTTTGGGGGTGTTACGGCGGTCGGGCAGCACAAGGCCGTCCACGCAGAATTCCCGGTCGGTGGGGCGGTCGCCGAAGTCGCCGCCATAGGCAAAGCCGGGCTTGCCGTCCGGGCTTGTCACTGCAATGCCGTGGTCCATGTACTCCCAGATAAACCCGCCCTGATACAGGGGCTCTTCGTAGGCATACTCGGTGTAGTCGGTGATGCCGCCGCAGCTGTTACCCATGGCGTGGCTGTACTCGCACATGATAAAGGGCTTTTCCGGGTGCTCTGCCAGAAACTTTTTGATGTCTGCCACCGGGGTGTACATCTGGCTTTCCATATCGGAGGTGGCGGGGTACTCCCGGTTCCAGAAAATGCCCTCGTAGTGCACAAGGCGGCTGGGGTCGGTGTTGCGGAAATACTCGCTCATCTCCCACAGGGTCTTGCCGCCGTGGCTCTCGTTGCCGCAAGACCAAATGAGGATGGCCGGGTGGTTTTTGTCCCGTTCCAGCATGGCTTCGGCGCGGGCAAGCACATTTTCCCGCCACTCCGGGCGGGCACCGGGCAGCGTCCACTCGTCCGAGCCGTCCGCACCCAGCTTCTGCCATGTGCCGTGGGTCTCCAGATTGGTCTCCCCGATGACATACAGGCCGTATTCATCGCAGAGGGACAGGAAATAGGGGTCGTTGGGGTAGTGGCTGGTGCGCACGGCGTTGACGTTGTGGGCCTTCAGGTTCTTTACATCCCACAGCATCTCTTCCCGGCTGACGGTGCGGCCGGTGCGGCAGCTCCACTCGTGGCGGTTGACACCCTTGAACACGATACGCTTGCCGTTCAAAAGCATCTGGCGTTCTTTCAGCTCAAACTTACGCAAGCCGACTTTCAATCCGGTGCGCTCCACGAGAGCACCCTCGTTCAGCAGGGCAATTTCTGCTTCGTACAGGTTCGGCTGCTCGGCGCTCCACAGGGTGGGATGCTCCACCGTAAAGGTGAAGGAGACATCCTGCACGTCCTCTTCCACGTCCGGGTCGGCCTCGCCCTTGCCGAACACCACACCGCTGTCGTATTCGGCAGGTTCGCCCACCTCAGCAGACTGCTCCTCGCCATCAAACACCACCGAGATGGTGCCCGCGCCGCTGACCTTGCAATCAAAGGTGACAGTGGCACTGGAAAAGTCCGGGGCAAAATCCTGCTTCACAAAGACATCCTCGAGGTGAATTTCCGGCTTTGTGAACAGCTCCACAGAGCGGAACAAGCCGCTCATGCGCCAGAAATCCTGATCCTCCAGCCAGCTGCCGGAGGAGAAACGGTACACCTGTACCGTCAGGGTATTTTCGCCGGGGTGGACGGCGGCGGTCATGTCAAATTCAGCGGGAGTGAAGGTATCCTCGGTGTAGCCGATGTAAACGTCATTGCACCAGACGGCGGCAGCGCTGTCCGCGCCGTTCAGGCGCAGATAGCAGCTTGCCCAGCTTTCCGGCAGGGTGAAACTGCGCTGGTATTCCCCGATGGGGTTATAATCCTGCGGAATCTGACCGGGGTGCAGCTTTTCATGGCCGTCCCACGGGTACTGGGTGTTGACGTAATGGGGCGTGCCGTAGGGCTGGCCGGGCTTTTGCAGGCTCTGCATTTGGATGAAGCCGGGCACGGTCAGGGTGTCCCAGTCTGAGAAAGGCGCAGTCAGGTTTTCCGCATAGTGGAAAGCCCATTCGCCATCCAAGCTGACGGCCAACGGCATTTCCGGGCTTGTCTGGTCTGCAAAATGAGCGTGGAAGGGCAAACGGTTCTGCTGGAAAATTTCCGGGTCGGCCAGAAGCGCCGATGTGATAGGATTATTTAAAGGCATAAATGTCACCTCGCAGCATTTTCTGCTCTCATTATAGCACAGAATATAAGAAAAACAGCCGCACAAAAACGACTGTTTTTCTATCGCAATTTTCAAAAATAGTGCCTATCAAAACGGCATATTTGCGATATGCAGTTTGCGGATGTTGCTTGTGCATTAAAAACGCAAACTGCTATAGAAAGAAGCGGCATCAGTTTGCTTCGTCAAAGACCTCGGTGTCCAGCACCGTGTGTCCCTTGGGGATGTGGTACTTCACGGCGGGCAGATGGACATTGGTGAAGTACAGGCTGGTGTTAGGGTCGCAGCCGATGACCACTGCTTCTCCCCTGCCGCGCACGGCGCAGCACAGGGTGTCGCAATGGGCTTCGGCGGTATCGTTTTCCGCGCTTTCGGCGTAGCCCGGTGTAAAATTGGGCACGGCAAAACCGCAGTCATAGGCTTCGCAGTCGAAACTGCTGTCAATTTCATGGTGGCGGCGGTGGCCGGTGGCCGTGGGAGTGATAGTGGTGGTCACCTCAATCCCGGGGAAGGGCGACCACTGCGCGGTCACAGCCCCGGCTTCAATTTCCCACGTTTTGCTCACCTTGCGCACAAACACGTTGTCGTCGATGACAAAGGCCAGCATACTGTCCGGCGCGGCCTGATTGAGCACCTCCCGGCTGCGGGAGGCGCAGAAGCCAAAGCGGGTATCGTAGGCAAATTTTGCATACTTTTCCGGGAACTGTCCGTGACCGTGGCCCTCGTTGACACCGGCGGCATAGGCCGTTACCCGCCCCGCCCGGCGCTGCACCAGCATATTGGCGTATGGCATGGGCTTGAGCCGCTCCAATGCGGGCATGGGCGCGGCTTCGGCAGACCAGAAGGGGTGGTCATCCGGCAAAGCAAGCAGCAAAAAGCTCTTCATGCCCCAGTAGGGGCTGCCGGGGGCGTTGTACCGCTCGGCCATGTACATCTGCGGGTAGCAGTAGCCGATGGTCAGGATGCCGTCCCGGTCGAACATTTTCTGCCCCAGCCACCAGTTGAAGTTGCGGACGATAAGGCCCTTCATTACCGGCAGGGGCAGCGGCTCCAGCCCTGCCCAGATGCAGGCCGCCCAGAAGCTGTTCTGGGCAAAGCGGTAGGTCAGGCTGCGGCCAAAGGGCAGGGCTGCGCCGTTGGCATCGAACCAATAGACGAACTGCTGCGCGAACAGCTGGGCGCGCTGGCGGTAGAGTGCAGCACGCCGGGGGTCGGTGTCGGCGGCAAATTTAGAGTAGAGCAGTCCGTAATACTGGATGGCCCACGGGATGTAGTAATCCTTTTGCACGGAGGCGCCATCGGTGGACCAGCCGTCGCCGCTGTAATAGCTGTCAATTTTGCAAAGGCCATCCTCCAGCAGTTCCGGGCTGTAAGGCATCCCCACGCTTTTCAGGGCAAGGTTTACAAGGATGCGGAAAAACTGCCAGTTGCAGTCCGGGATGGTGTGGGCGTTGATCTGCCCCAGCCATGCGGCAAGGTTCTGTTTTTCGGTATCAGAAAGCGGGGTCCACAGCTTTTCCGGTGCGGTGAGGATGCCGCAGGCAATAGCCGCCATCTCCACATAGCACTGGTCGTACTCCCCGGTGGTGCCCCAGTATTCGGGGTTTTCCGGGTCGGTGCCGGCGGCAAGACCCTTGCGGTAGATTTTTTCAAATTCCGGGTCGGAACCGCCGCCCACCCAGAAGGGCACCAGCGCCCACAGCGGGCGGCTGAAGGCTTCCAGCTCAATGGCATTTTGGTTGTAGGTCACGCCCGTCTCGCCCAGATGCAGCCGGGCACAGCCTGCGGAATAATAAGGCTTGAGCGGGTCGAGAAATTTGTGCATCAGTGCGGTAAAATCCGCTTTGGTCTGCAAGTTCATTACCAGTACATCTCCCAGTCTTTGGTCAGGCGGGTCAGCGCCTCCATGTAAAAATAATCGCCCCAGCTCGTGCATTCATCCACGCCCTCCGGGGTGCAGGTGTTGTAGGGGCTTTTTTTGCTGTAAGTGCCATGCAGCAGCTGGCCGGAGCCGAGGGTGCCGGGCTTTACCGCATAGTTTGCGGTCAGACTAGCCAGCATCTGCCGGGCCAGCGTGCGCCACTGGGCAGCTTCAGCCTCGCCGACATATTTGGCGGCTTCCAGCAGGCCGCAGGCCACGATGGCCGCGGAGGAGGAATCCCGGGGTTCGCCGCTTTCCGGGGCAAAGAGCATATCCCAGCAGGGGATCATATCCTCCGGCAGGCGGGAAAGGAAAAATTCCAGCGCCTTGCGGAACACATCCAAAAACTTTTCGTCGTGGGTGTAGGTGTAGCCAATGGCGCTGCCGTACACGCCCCACGCCTGTCCCCGTGCCCAGAAGCTGTCGTCCTTATAGCCCTGACAGGTGCGGCCGCCCTTGGGGGTGCCGTCCGGGTTCATAAAGAAGGTGTGGTAGGTGCTGCCGTCCGGCCGGAAGGAGTTTGCCAGCGTGGTAGCGGTGTGGGCGGCGGCGATCTCACGGTAGTGGTCACTACCAGTCACCTGCGCTGCCCAGTACAGCAGCGGCACGTTGAGCATACAGTCAATGATATAGCGGTAGTTGTCGGGGTCATCCATAGTGCCCCATGCCTGCAAAAATTTTCCGCTGGGCTGGTAGCGGGTCAGCAGCTGGTCGGCGGCGGCAATGGCGGCGTTTTTGCCGGTTTCGCTGCCCACCAGCTTCCACGCTGCCACGCAGGTGGGGCTGTACAAAAAGCCCATATCGTGGTGGTCCACCTCCACCTTGCGGGCAATGCGATCCGCAAAGCTGTCCACTTGAATGAGGGCGGCGGTCTTGAATTTTTCCTCCCCGGTGGCCTCATAGGCCAGCCAGATCTCACCGGGCCAAAAGCCGCAGGTCCACTGGTTATTGGCGCAGCCGGGGTAGATATCGTTCACACTGGAATGGTTCTGGCACTGGTAGGTGTACAGGGGCAGATTGGTCTCCACCTGTTTGCAGGCATCGGCCAGTGCCTGCCGTGCCTCGGCGTCGGTCATGGCGTGATTCTGGTAGATTTTCATCGTGATTACTCCTTAAATCCAAAGTTTGGGATATCGTGCCAACGCTGGCGCAAAAAGTGCATACCCAGCTTGGGACGGCGGTCCCGGGTGAACAGGCCTTTTTTGTTGCCGTCCACCCGCATGGGGCCCTGCACGGTGTCGTAGTCTGCAAAGTTCCAGACAAATTCTCCCACAAACCACGGGCGCTTGTCAAACTCTGCATCCAGACGGTGGTAGAACTCCACCTGAAACTCCTCACTGAACATCTCGGCTCCGGCGGTGTGCAGACCTGCCACAGTGTCTGCGCCGTACTCGCTCATCATCACGGGCTTGTGCTGCTCTGCCCAGAAATCCAGTTCCTGATTCAAGCCGTAGCAGGCAGCGTCCATGTCGCCGGAAAGGTTGTACCAGCCGTAGTAGCGGTTGATGCAGACGATATCCATGGTGCGGGTGGTAATATCCTTCGTATAGTCGTTCTGGCAGCAGACGAGGGTGACCGGGCGGTTCTGCGGGTCCAGCTGATGCGCCAGTTCATACAGCGGGTGCCAGTAATCGTAGGCATCCTGCGGGAAGTGCTCCAGATCCGGCTCGTTGCCAAGGCTCCACAGCACCACGCAGGGGTGGTTTTTGTCCCGATGGATCATCTCGGCAAGCACCTGCCGGTGATGCTCCGCAAGGGGGTATTCCTTATAGGGGTTCACCGCTGCCCCGCCGCCGATGCCCACCGCCGGGGTCTCGTCCATGACCAGAATGCCCTCCCGGTCGCACAGGTCGTAGAACTCCTCGGCGTAGGGATAGTGGCTGGTGCGCACGGCATTGGCGTTTGCCCAGTGGATCAGGTTCACATCCTTCACGTTCAGCACCGGGTCAAAGCCTCGGCCATGGGCGGTAAAGTCCTCGTGCTTGCAAAAGCCCTTGAAATAGAGCGGCTTGCCGTTCAAAAGCACCTGTGTGCCCCGCACCTCAATGCTGCGCACACCAAAGGTCTGGTCGTAGACATCTGCCCCGCAGGTGGCATGCAGGGTGTACAGGTAGGGCGTGCCGGGTCTGGGCTCCCAGAGATGCACTTCCGGGATGGTGATCGTGCCTTCTGCACTCTCGGCGCTTGCAACGGCGTTGCCGTCAGCATCCAGCACCGTGACACGGACAGGTGCGCTGCCGGTGGTTTTTACCGCGTACTGCACCGTGCCGTCCACGGCGGGCACTATGGTCACATCCTCGATGTACTCTTTAGGGGTGGTGTAGAGCACCACCGGGCGATGGATGCCCGCATAGTTGAAAAAGTCAAAGTTGGGGCGGTTCTGGGGTGCGGCGGCACGCTTGGCAGCCTCCACACTGGGGATACCCGCGTTGTCCGAGCCAAAGAAGGCCAGCTGCCCGTCCTCGTTGCCCACAGGCAGGGTGCTGTGGTTCACCCGGTTGTCACAGGCTACGGTCAGCAGTGCGGTCTCGCCGGGTTGCAGCAGAGCGGTGACGTCCGCTTCAAAGGGGGTAAAGCCGCCCTTGTGCTGCGCAATGAGCTGGCCGTTCAGCCAGACCTTGGCCGTGTGGGTCACCGAGCCGAACCGCAGCACCACCCGCTGCCCGGCGCAGAAGGCGGGCAGGGTGACCTTGCGCTGATACCACACCCAGCCGTAGTGGCGGCGCAGGGCGGTGGTCTGGTCGTTCTGGTCGTTGTAGCTGGCAGGTACCGCGATGGGCTGGGCGTCCGGCAGGGGCTTTGCGGGGTCGAACTGGGTTTCCGCGCAGCTGCCCAGCGCAAACGCCCATGTGCCGTCAAGGCTCAGCTTCAAGCGCGCTTCATTCTGTTCAGGATATAACATAACGCTTTCCCTCTATTTCTGCAAAAAATGCGGGGCGCGGGTACTGCCCACGCCCCGCTTACGGGTGATTTGTTTAGCCCTTGATGCCGGTGGATGCCACGCCCTGCACAAAGTACTTTTGCAGGGAGAGGAACACGATCAGCACCGGGATCAGTGCCACCACAGAGGCCGCCATGATCAGGCCGTACTCTGCAGAATACTGGGTGATGAACATACGCAGACCGATCTGGATGGTCTTGAGTTCGGTCTTGGTCAGGTAGATCAGGGGGCCAAGGAAGTCGTTCCATGTGTTCACGAAGGTGAAGATGGTCAGGGTGGACAGGGCGGGCAGGCTGAGGGGCAGCATGATGTGCCACCAGATGCCGTACTCGCTCAGGCCATCAATGCGGGCAGCCTCACACAGCTCGGTGGGCACGCCCTCGTAGAACTGCTTCATCAGGAACACGCCGAAGGCGCTGAAAGCCTGCAAACACATAATGGCCAGATGGGTGTTGTTCAAATGCCACGAGCTCATCATCATGAACTGGGGCACCATGTAGGCCTGCCAAGGCACTGCGATGGTGGCAATGTAGCCGAGGAAGAGCGCGTTTTTGCCCTTGAACTGCATCTTGGCAAAGGCGTAGGCTGCAAAGGAGGAGGTGAACAGCTGCAACAGGGTGACCACCACGGTGATCTTGACCGTGTTTTTCACAAAGGTCAGCAGCGGGATCTGGGTCCAGATGTCCACATAGTTCTGCCAGCGGGGATTTTTGGGGATCCACTGGATGGGGAAGCCGAACACGTCCTTATTCAGCTTAAAGGAGGAGGACAGCATCCACAAAAAGGGCAGCAGCATACAAGCTGTGATGACGATGAGGAAGAAATAGATCAGGAACTTGGAGATGAAATTGCGGCGCTTCTGGGAAGCGTGGTCTTTAATAACAGCGGTTGCCATGGTTTCTTCCTCCTTTCTCAGTTATCGCCCTTGGAGCCGCGGAACTGGATGATGGTAACGATCAGCACCAGTACGAACAGCACCATGGCAATGGCACTTGCGTAGCCGTATTTCGGAGTATTGACGAAGGCCACATTATAGATGTAGTACACCAGCGTCATGGTAGCAGTGCCGGGGCCGCCCTGCGTGATCATGTACATCTGGTCGTAGACCTTGAAGCCGGAGATGGTGAGCATGATGACCACAAAGAAGGTAGTGGGGCGCAGCTGCGGCAGAGTGATGTGCCAGAACTGCTGCCAGCGATTTGCACCGTCCAGCTCGGCGGCTTCGTTCAGGTCCGGGTTGCAGCCCTGCAAGCCTGCCAGATAGATGACCATGTAGTAACCCATGTTCTTCCACACGCTGAACAGGATGACCGTGATCATAGCGGTGTCCTTACCGGCAGCCCAGCGGGGCAGGTTTTCCACCGCCACGCCAAAGAACTGGTTCAGGATCATGTTGATGGGGCCCATGGAGGGGTTGAAGATCATGTTCCACACCGCTGCCACCGCCACCAGCGAAGCAACGTAAGGGAAGAACGCCACGGTGCGGAAGAAGTTGCGCAGCTTCACGTTCTGGTTCAGCAGCACAGCCATGGCCAGCGAGCAGGCCAGCGTCAGCGGCACCGTGCCAATGACGTAGACGATGGTATTTTTCAGCGCTGCCTGAAAAATTTTATCGGTGGTAAAGAGTTTTACAAAGTTCTTCAGACCGATAAACTCGATGGCGTGGCGGCCGTCCCATGCGCAGAAAGCCAGCGCAATGGCAAACACCATGGGCACCAGCGTAAACACGCAGAAGCCAATGAAGTTTGGCGCAATGAAGGAATACGCGATCAGGGAATCGCGGGTCGATTTTTTTAGCACTTTACGGGGAGTTTTATTCTGGACAGCAGCACTCGCCATAAAAGAGCCTCCTTTCCCGGAAGTATAACAGTTTTTCCAAAAAATGAGCGGGGCGGGCGCTGTGCATACCCGCCCCGCTCGGACAGGGCTTTTTTCCGATGCTCGTCATCGGAAAATGAATGGGGATTGAAAACAATGAAGAAGGAGAACCGCAAACCATTGCGGAAAACGCTTTATCAGCCGAGAACTGCGGGAACCTGATCGTTCATGTTCTGGATGCCCTCGTCCACGGTCTCGCTCATGGTCATAATGGCATCGTGCTCGGCGTTCAGAATGGTCTCGATATCAGATGCGTACTGGGTGTAGGGCATCTCCAGATAAACGTTGCTGGTGGTCAGTGCATCCACAGAGTTGCTGTCCTCGGGGAAGCCTTCGGTGGACTTGATGATCTCGGCGGTAGCAGCGGAGCCGCAGGCCGGGAAGGTGCCGGTCTTGGCAATGGCCTGTGCGCCCTCTTCAGAGACACACCAGTTGATGAAGTCGGCAGCGGCCTCTGCCTTGGGAGAATCGGCGTTGATGGCCAGGCTGGTCACAGTGCCCAGCGTAGAACCAGCCTCTGCACCAGCGGGGTGCGGATACTTGACGATGCCCCAGTTGAACTTGGTCTCAGCATCCTTCATGTAAGCTTCCAGCGTGGAAATGAACCAGCTGCCCATGTTGACCATTGCGCACTGCTGGTTCTCAAAGGCTGCGGAGTAGTGCAGAGAAGAGGTCTTGAGGTAGCCGTAGTCCATGCAGATGCCGTCCTTCTGCTGGGCAATGACCATATCGTAGGTGGGCTTCATGAAGTCGTATTTGCCGTCGATGATGGTGTTCTTGCCGTCCAGAATGGAGAACAGAGAAGCGGCGGAGCGCCAGGTGTGGTAGTGGCAGCCATAGACCTTGGTGTCGCCGGAGCCGCTGGTCATCTTGCGTGCCAGAGCATCGTAATCTTCCATCGTCAGGTCATTGGAGGGATACTCCACACCGGCCTTATCGAACAGATCCTTGTTGTAGTACAGCACCCAGAAGTCGCTGCGGAAGGGCACGGCGTAGAAGTTGCCGTCGTCGGTGGTCAGCTGCTCGATGGTGCCGTTGAAATCGCCAGTGTCGCGGGTCAGTACCTCGTTCAGGGGCTTGAGGTAGTCCAAATTGATCAGGTTTGCGTAGCCGGGGATATCCTTGATGGTCACGATATCCAGATCGGCGCTGCCAGCCAGCTGGGTGGCCAGAACGGTCATGTAATCGCTGGAGCCCAGATCCACCATCTCGATGGTCACGTCCTTGTGGCTTGCCATGTAGCCGTCGGCCATGGCCTGCCAGTAGGGGGTGGACTCCTTATCCCACACCGACCACTGCAGGGTAACAGGGCCTGCGGCTGCGGATGCAGCGGTGGAGCCGGCAGTGGAGGAAGCAGCGGTGGAGCTTGCGGAAGAGCCGCCGCAGGCGCTCAGGGCAACAGCAGCGCCGCAGGCTGCGGCAGCGGTAAGGAACGAACGACGAGAGATCTTTTTCATAAGTGTGTCCTCCTTCAGGGCAGTGTGTGTATTTCGTGCAGCGTTCTCCCCCGTGCCGGGGAGCCGCTCGCTTTTGTTGACACTAGGATACCGCACAAACGCAAAAACCGGAATGGAAAAATTCCGGGAAGAGTTGCAGTTTTTCTGTATCTTTTAAAAAAAGATGCACTTTCTTACACTGGAGTCTGCACTTTCTTGTTCTCTTGCACAGTTTACATCCATGGCACAAGAAAAAAGCGTATAAAGTACACAATTTCCATGAAAAAAGTCGTTGACAAACCGCGCCGGAATCAGTACTGTATAAAGGAAAGAATGCAAAATATTACCGGAAAGGAGGCTCCGCTATGAAGAGCAGCCATCGTTTCCCGCTGCGGCGGCAGATCGTGTGGGGGATGCGCTTTTTTACCATCCTTACCTCGCTGGCTGTGGGCGCGGCGCTGTTCACCCTCTCCAACCAATATGTGCGCGCCAACTCCCTGCAGGCGGCAGAGTTCAACCTGCGGCTGGTGGCTACCTCCATCGAGACCAGTCTGGAAAGCGCCGATGCTCTTTTGAACTGGGCTTCCATTGACAGCACCGTGCGGCGGTACATCTCGCAGGAAAATATCAACGGCACCCAGACCATTGCCGCCTACGAAGCCATGCAGGAAAAATACTATTCCAGCACCCTGTACAGCCATATCCTCCGCTTTTTTGTTACCAATGAGAACGACCGGCATTTGCAGTTCGGCCCGCTGAACTCCTCGGCGGCGCTCAACCGCACCAGCGTAAAGCAGTTTCTCACCAAGGGGTACGGGATGCAGTTCGCCACCGACCCGCTGCTGCCCGGCAGTCCGAGCTGCATCGCCATCAGCCAGCCTGTCCGCTGCGGCAAGGGCACCTTGCACCGGGGCAGCACCTACCTTGCGCTGGATACCGCCATTATCACCGACCCGGCAGCAGGTTACAGCCTGACCGACGGCAGCGCGTTGTACTGGGAGATGGGCAGCCGCCTGTGGCAGATCGAAAACGGCAGCCTGACCGAGATTGAAAATCCGCTGCGGGAGGTGGACTACACCCTGCGCACCGGCAGCAATAACGGCGTGACAGAGCAGACCGCATGGCAGGGCAAGGTGCAGCTGGACGGCCAGAAGTATTATGTAGTCAAGGTAACACTGAACGGCCGCAGCGCGGCACTGGTACAGCTTTTGCCCGCAAATACCTTTTTGCTGCACTACGGCGTGTACCTGTGGCTGGTCGCCCTTGGCACTGCCATCATCTGGGGACTGAGCTTTTTGATGCAGCACTGGCTGGAGCGGGTCATCACCCGCCCGGTGGAGGCGCTGCAAAAGCGCATCGAAACCGTGGGCAGCGGCAACTTTGCCCCCGACCGCACGGTGGAGTGGAACAACGAGCTGGGCGACATCGGCCGGGGCATCAACCAGCTGGCTGAAAACGTGGACAGCCTGATGACCCGCCGGGTGGAGGACGAACGTCGCAAGCAGGAGCTGGAATACCGGATGCTGCAAAACGAGGTGAACCCGCACTTTATCTACAACACCCTCAACAGCATCCGCTGGATGGCTACCATCCAGCACGCGCCCGGCATTGCCGAGATGGTCACCGCCTTTGCACGGCTGACCAAAAGCATCTCCAAAGGCACCCAGAAGCTGGTGCCTTTGCAGGAGGAGCTGGCATTGCTCAACGATTACTTTACCATCCAGCAGTACCGCTACGGCGGCGACCTGGAGATTGAGGTCTCCCGCATTGAAAGCGAGACCCTTTGCCGGGACTGCATGATTCCCCGGTTCACCTTGCAGCCGCTGGTGGAAAACGCCATCTTCCACGGGCTGGAACCCAAGGGCGGCCACGGCAGCGTGCTGCTGGATATCTCCACCGACCCGGATACCGGGGACGTATTGCTGCGCATTACCGATGACGGCGTGGGCATGCCGCCGGAGCAGGTAGCTCACCTTCTGGACGAGCCCGCCGAGGGTGCCGAAAAGGCTGAAAAGTTCCGTCATGTCGGCCTGTGGAACGTGAACCGCCGCATCCGGTATTCCTTTGGCGAGGGTTACGGCCTGACCATTGAAAGTGAAGAGGACGTGGGCACCGAGGTCACCATCCGGCTGCCCTATCAACAGAAAGGAGACACCCATGCTGCGGATATTACTGGTGGATGATGAGCCGCTGGTGCTCATCGGCCTGCAGGGGATGCTGGAATGGGAAAAGCTGGGCTATACCGTCTGCGGCACCGCCCGCAACGGAAAGCTGGCGCTGGAACTCATTGAGCGGGAGAAGCCGGATATCGTCATTGCCGACGTAAAAATGCCGGTGATGGACGGGCTTACCCTTGCCCGCACCTGCCGGGAGCGCAACGCCCTGCCCGCCTTTATCATGCTGACCAGCTTTGAAGAATTTGATTACATCAAGCAGGCCATGGGTGCCGGAGTGGTGGATTATCTGGTCAAGCTGGACCTGACCCCCGAAAACCTGCAAACCGCCCTTGCCAAGGCCGCCGAAAAGGTAAAAAAGGAGCGTGCTTTGCTGGGCGAATTGTCAGCACAGGAAAATCTTGCCGAGAGTGTGCGCAGCTATCAGGAGCGTTTTTTCGTGCGGTTGTACGCCGGGCTGTTCCCGGACGAAGCCGCATTGGAGCAGCCTTTGCAGCACATGGAGCTGAACCTTGCAAGCGACGCCTACCTTGTAGCCAGCTGCGAGATCATCGCCAACACCGCCCTTACCCCCGCCCAGCAGCTGAAGCTGAGTTTTTCCTGCGGGCGGATGCTGGAGACCACCCTGCAAAACTACCTGCCCTGCTATGTGACCGGGGCGGATGCCATGCGCTGCAATGTGCTTTTCTGCCTGACCGATGCCCAGTGCCAAAAATACCGGACGGTACTGCGCCCGCTGCTGGAACGCGCCAGCCAAATTCTATACAACTATTTCACGGTACGGCTGCTCTGGGCGGTAGGACGCCCCACCGGCTCCCTGCTGGGGCTGGCGCGCCGCTGCCGGGAAAACGCCCACCTACAGCCCCTGCTCACGGTGGAGCAGCCCATCCAGTTCGTGGAGGTCAACGAGGGCGACGCCACCGCCGGGAAGATGCAGGTGGTGGCACAGGTGCAGGAGTATGTTAAGAATCATCTTTCGGAAAAACTGACGCTGGCCGATGTGGCGGCTGTATTCAATTTTTCGCCCAACTACCTCAGCCAGCTGTTCGGCAAATACGGCGACAGCGGCTTTGTGGAGTACATCACCGAGACCCGCATCGCTGCGGCAAAAGAGATGCTGGAACAGGGCGATTTGAAAGTATACGAGATCGCTGAGAAACTGGGGTACGAGAGCGCTTTCTATTTTTCCAAGGTATTCAAAAAGGTCACGGGGCTCAGCCCGCGGGAATACCAGCAAAGTATTTAAAATCGGAGGCTTTTATGATACAGGAACAGCTTGCTCATCTGCCGGAATTTCTTCCCGATTACCGGCCCTTTCCCCCTGTCAAAGAGCACACCGCATGGCAGGGGCTGCCCCTGCGGGCAAAGCAGCGCTTTTTGCAGGCGGGGGAAGCCGCGCTGCAAACGCCCATTGCGCCCCTGCCGCTCTCGCTCTGGCTGGATTTCACCCACACTGGGCGGCGCACCCCATGGGAGACGGCTTACTTTTCCCGCCGGGCGCGGCTGTGCGCGCTGGTAAGTGCCGAGTGTGTGGAGCACAAAGGGCGCTTTCTGGATGAAATTGCCGATACCGTATGGGCGATCTGCGAGGAAAGTGCATGGCAGCTGCCCGCCCACAACAGTTATGTGCGGGACACCCCGCAGCTGCCCCTGCCGGACACCACCCGCCCCATCGTGGATTTATTTGCCGCCGAGACCGGCGCGCTTCTGGCGCTGACCCGGTACTTACTGCCCGATGAGCTGGATACTGCCGCGCCGGGCATCACGGCGAGGATGGAGCGGGAGCTGGACGCCCGCATCCTGACGCCTTATTTTACAAGCCACTTCTGGTGGATGGGCAACGGCGAAGAGCCTATGTGTAACTGGACGAGCTGGTGCACTCAGAATGTGCTGCTCACCGTTTTTCTGCTGCCCACCACCCAGCAGCAGCGAAAAGCTGCCGTCAAGCAGGCAGCCTACAGCCTCGACTGCTTTTTGAAGGACTACGGCGCGGACGGCTGCTGCAACGAGGGTGCGCAGTATTATCGCCACGCCGGACTGACCCTGTGGGGCTGTCTTGAAATTTTATCCAACGTTGCGCCGGAGGCCTTCCGCCCGCTATTCAGAGAAACAAAGATCAAAAATATCGCGGAGTACATCTGCAATGTCCATGTGGAAGGACCTTACTATCTGAACTTTGGCGATTGCAGCCCCCTGGCCGGGCGCTGCGGTGCACGGGAATACCGCTTTGGACAGGCCGTAGGCAGCGATGCTTTGCAGGCCCTTGCGGCGGCAGATTTCCGCGCCGATGCCGACCCCGACCATTTGCAGAACCCGGACGGCAGCACCCACATCAACCTGTGGTACCGGCTGACCACCGCCTTTGCCGAGCAGGAACTGATGGAATACGCCGCAGTTCCCCAGCATCGTTCTGCAGTATGGTACCCCAGTGTAGGCATTTATGCCGCACGGCAGGGCAGCTGGGTGCTGGGTGCAAAGTTTGGCTCCAACGGCGACAGCCACAACCACAACGATACCGGCAGCATTACCGTGTACAAGGACGGAAGACCGTTTCTCATCGATATCGGAGTGGAGAGCTACACCAAAAAGACCTTCAGCCCTCAGCGGTATGAGATCTGGACGATGCAGAGCGCATGGCACAACCTGCCCACCTTTGACGGCGTGCAGCAGCTGCCCGGCGCGGAATACGCTGCCCGGGAGGTGTGCACCGAGGAAAATAGCATCACCGGCGAACTGGCGGGCGCGTACCCGCCCATCCCGGGGCTTACCACCTACCGCCGCAGCGTATCTGTCAGCGAACAGGGCATCACCCTGCGGGACGAAACAGACTATCCCGGCACAGTAGACCTGACCCTGCTCACCGAGCAGCAACCCGTCCCCACTGCGGACGGCTTTGCGGTGGGCACACTGGGCGGCATCCGCTTTGACCCGGACGCCGCAACGGCTGCTGTTACGGCGGTGCCTATCACCGACCCGCGCCTGCGCACCGCATGGCCGGAAACGATCTATAAGATCACCCTGCATTTCCAAAAAATGCTGAAGCTCGAACTGTACTAAGGAGAACTGCCATGGAAACCATCAAGCTGAAAATTCTGGACGAAGCCGGCCACACCCTGATGACCTGTGACGCTGACACCGCCGTATCCCTTGTTTACACCAACTGCTACAAGCCCGGCGACCGGGTGGCGCTGGAGATCGACCATCCCGGGCAGTACTGCGTCATCCAGTTCGAGGACACCATGCCCGAAGCCCTTGTGTATGTGGTCAAGCGGGAGATCAACTTCCACATTCCCTTCGGGGAGCAGGCCATCACCTACTCGCCCAAGAGCTTTGCGGGCAGCCGTCACGTTATCCGGGCACGGCTAGCACTGCCGGAAGAGATTGCCGCCCGGCGGAATCTGGCCTTCAACTGCTATGACGAGCATGGCGACACCGGTTTTTATCCCCACGCCAGCGCCAACGTAGAAACGCGCGGCGAGGCGGTGTTTGCCGCCCGCAACGCCATCGACGGCATTTTTGAGAACAGCGCCCACGGCGAGTATCCCTACCAGAGCTGGGGCATCAACCGCGACCCGAACGCAGCCCTGACGCTGGATTTTGGCCGGGAAGTACTGCTGGATGAGCTGCGCATCACCGAGCGGGCAGATTTCCCCCACGACAACTACTGGGTAAAGGCCACGGTGGAATTTTCTGATGGCAGCCAGCTGGACATCCCGCTGGTGAAAAGCGCCAAACCCCAGAGCGTGGCCTTTGAGCCCAAGCGGGTGCGCAGCCTTGTGCTGAAGGATCTGATTCAGGCCGAGGGGACTTCCCCCTTCCCGGCGCTGACCCAAATCGAAGCCTTTGGCACCGAGGTGAAGTAAAATGAGCATCTACAATGCCCTTTATGGGCGGGACGGCCACGGCGTAGGCCCAAACGAGCCGGAGAAAAAAGGCTTTGCACGCTTTTGCCAGATGGTCGGCCGCGACCTCGGCCAGCTGCTGGGCACGAACCTGATGGTCTGCGTGCTCTGCCTGCCTGCCGCACTGGGGGTCTCGCTGGGCGTGACCCTGCTCTCCCTGCCGCTGACGGTGGTGTGCAGTGCGGTCACCGGTCTGCTGACCGGCCCTGCCATGGTGCTGCTGGCAGACTGCGCTCTGCGCAGCTTGCAGAACGACCCCTCCCAGTGGCTGCCCCGGGCAAAGCAGACCCTAGCCGCCCATTGGAAAGCCGCCTGCGGCTTTGGCTGCATTGGCACGCTGGTGCTGGGGCTGCTGTGCTTTGTATCGGCCTTTGTGTTTGAAGCCGCCGCGCAGCAGGGGTATTACCCCGGGCTTGCCATTCTCGTTTTTCTGGCGCTGGATTTTCTGGTGCTGGCGGTTCTGGCTACGCTTTGCGCTGCCGTTCTGCCGCTGCAACTGCCCGCCCCGGACAGCTTGCTGCGCCGGGCGGGCAGGCTGCTGGCTGTCGCCCCGGCGCGCTGCGTCCTGGCAGGCGTTCTCATGCTGGCGGGCATCGGCGGCATGATCTTGCTGTTCCCGGTCAGCGTGTTCTGGGCGGTGCTGTTCGGCTTCTGGCTGCCGGGGCTGGCAGCGATGCAGACCCTGTTCCCGGTTTTGCGGCAGGAATACGGCGTAGAGGTGCGCAGCATCCCGCGCCCGGCAGCGCCGGATAAGCCCCTGACCGCACAGGAGCAGAAAAAGCGCTCCCGCGCCAACTGGTGGTATTACAACTGGGGCATCGTGGCGGTGGCGGCAATGGTCATTGTGGGCGTAGCGTATGTGGCGCACGGCCTGCTGACTACCGTAGACCCGGACTACACCGTGGCGGTAGTCACGGCGGAGGCCCTGCCGGACGAGGCCGTGCAGCGCCTGCAGACTGCGCTGGCAGACTATGCGGAGGACGCTAACGGCGACGGGACTGTGGTGGTGCAGGTGAACAACTACACATGGAGCGCCGATGCCGCCCTGACCGACATGAACGGTCAGATGGCCGGTGCCACCCAGATGAACACCGACCTTGCCAACGGCGAGAGCAAAATCTGGATCTTGGATGACCCGGAGGGCTTCGAACAGGCCTATGGGGCACTGAGCGAAAAGCTGGGCGCGGAATGGCAGACAAAGCTTATCCCGTGGCGCAGCCAGCCCGCCCTTTCCAGGCTGGAACTGGGCAGCTACAACACTGCCGCCGATGGCAGCCAGACTGTTGATATCCAGAGCCGCTTTGCCGGGTACAGCGTGGCAGTGTTTGATGCTTCAGATGCGTTGTGGCAGGCGCTCAATTCGTAAACAGAAACGACCGTCCGTTCTCTTTTTGTTTATGTGGTATTCTATACACAGAAAAATAGACGGAGGCATACCGCCATGAATCCCCATACCACGCTGAATCTTGCCAAGATTGCTCTGTGCGCGGTGGAAACCGTACTGAGGAATACTTCGCCCGATGCAGAGGACTATCCCCCAGCCAGTTGAATAAAATAACAACGCTGCAAGTGCTTATCGTCAGGCTGTTACAGATGCAGCAGCATAAAACGGACATCTCTTCAATAAAAAAGTCAAGTAGACTTCAATTTGAGCCAAATAGTAAGACTTCTTATGCTTTACCGTCATAAATTTTTCAAAATCATCTTGACGCACCTTGCGAAACATGATATTCTCTGTCACAAATCTCACTGATTTTGTGGATTGGTTTGAAACCATCCACAAGATGTGGTCGTGTTCATTTTGAACACAGCCACAGAAAGTGGTTGGTTATCACCGTGAGACCCACCACTTCCGTGAGGAAAAGTCCACGAAGAATTTACCGCCCCGCAACACACCCGATTCATTTTGCCGCCGATTCACCCGACAAAATCCATCGCTGCGCTGCATGGGCGGTATTTTTCTTTTACGGGAGCTGCACATTGAAAATTTCATGAGCCGACCGAACGTGATACCGACTTTTCGTCAACGCCGTTGCAAAACAGGGGCAGGAACTTCGTTCGGAGCAAACGGCGATCAACATACACGAGCAGCGGAACTCTCTACTTATTTTTGCGTCTTAACAATTCGGAAACATTTGTTGAAAATGCGTTTTGAGCGCAGCGGTAGAGGGCAAGAACCGTCCCGTGGCCACAAATTTTCAATTCTTGAAAATGTTGTGCTCCACTGGGACTTCACTTCTGCAATGCGTCTGCATTTCCGAAGTGATCTTGTTGGGGCGTGCCTGCCCCAAACCCTGCTCATCATTCGTGCCTTGCGGCACAAATGGAACGGCGTGTCGTGCTTACATAACTTCACCGAGGAGTTATCGAACAGACAGGAGGTACAATGACCAAAACGAATGTTCAATCGACCCCTAGCAATTCCCAGCACCACGACACGCCGAACAGCAAAACGCACGTCATCAAGTTCCGTGTGGCAGCGGAGGAAAAAGCGTCACTGGAACTCACTTGCAAACTCCTGAATCTCTCCCTCTCCACCTTCATCCGCCGCGCCATCCACAACGTCAAGATCGAGAAAACGGTCATCGTTGCAGGCGGCAGCGAAGAAACCCTGACCGCTGTTTCCACCCTGCTTGCCCAGTGCAGCAAGATGGGCAGCAATCTCAACCAGCTTGCAAGGCACTTCAATTCCGGCGGTGCAGACACCGAGCAGATCCGGGCGAAACTCCTTGACGAACTTGCAGACCTGACCGCATTCCGGCTGCACGCCGAGAAAGTTCTGGGTGAACTGTATGGCAACGCTCAAGCATATCGCCTCTAAAAACTCGGACTACACCGCCATCGAAGCGTACCTCGTTTACCAGCACGATACGTTCACCGGGAAGCAACTTCTGGATGAACAGAGCAAGCCGAAGCTGCGGGATTCGTACCTGCTCGACACCCTTGAGTGTGGCGATTTCTCGTTTGCAACAGCTTGTCTGCTGGCAAACCGCAAGTATGGTAAGAATACCCAGCATGGTGATATCAAGAGTCACCAGTATATCATCAGCTTTGACCCCAGAGATGCAGCCGACAACGGACTGACCATGGAAAAGGCACAGGCCCTTGGTCTGGAATTCTGTTCTGAAAACTTCCCCGGTCATCCCACCATCGTCTGCACTCACCCCGATGGGCACAACCATTCGGGAAATATCCACGTCCACATCGTGATCGGCAGCGTCCGAACACGAGAGGTGGAGCGCAAGCCCTATATGCAGAAGCCCCGCGACTGGCTAGAGGGCATGAAGCACTCCAGCACAGCCCAGACCATGCGGCACTTGCGTGTCGAGGTCATGGAGCTGTGCGAGGGTGCCGGACTGTACCAGATCGATCTGCTCAACGGCTCGAAAGAGCGCGTGAGCGAAGCGGAGTATTGGGCGCGCAGGCGTGGTCAGCAGAAGCTCGACCTTGCAAACGCAGCCCTTGCCGCAGCTGGACAACAGCCCAAGCAGAAGAAGTTTGAAACCGTAAAAGATACCCTGCGGAAACAGATTTCTTCGGTGCTGTACCGTGCCACCAGCTTTGAAGATTTCTCTGACAAGCTCATGCAGCAGTATGGCATCGCGGTCAAGGAAAGCCGTGGACAGCTCAGCTATCTGCCCTCTGGCAGAACGAAGTTCATCCGGGCGAAACATCTCGGTGACAAGTTCGATAAGGCAGCAGTGCTTTCCACGTTGCAGGCAAACACCGAACGCAAACCCAAGGTGCAGTTCAAACCGACCAACCTTGCAAAGCTGATCGATATTCAGGCAAAGCTGACCGAAGGCAAGGGCATTGGCTACGAATGTTGGGCAAAGAAGTTCAACCTCAAAGCCATGTCGCAAACTCTGATCCTCTTGCAGGAAAAAGATTTGCTCAACGAGGATGATCTGAACCAGCGCATCGCTGAACTGGAAACCAAGTATCACGACGCACTGGCAGTGGTGAAAGACCTCGAAGGCCGCATGAAGGCCAACAAAGAGCTGCGCTATCAGGTCGCAGCCTACACCAACACCAAGAGCATCGCACAGCAGTTCAATACTGCCAAGCGACCCGCAGTCTTTGAGGAGCAGCATCGTGCAGAGCTGACAGCGTACCGGGCGGCAGCAGCCTATTTTAAGGCAAACAACATCACAAAGCTGTCCAGCCCGAAAAAGCTGGAAGCCGAGTACGCGCAGTTGGCATCCGAAAAGGCAAAGTTCTACGAGCAGTACAAGGAAGCTAAGGAAGAACTGCTCAAACTGAAAACCGCAAAGCAGAATGTTGCGTCCTTTTTCCGGGAGGAAGAACAGACGCAGCAGGAGAGATAAAGGAGTGTGCGTATGATCAACCTGAAAATCGACCCGGAGTTCCAGTCCCAGATTCCTCCTCTGACCAATGATGAATTTAAGCAGCTTGAAGAGAATATCCTGAAAGAGGGCAAGCTGATTTCTCCTTTGATCGTGTGGAACAACACACTTGTTGACGGACACAATCGTTATGCAATCCTCCAAAAGCACCCAGAGATTTATTTCTCCACCATGCCGCTCCGATTTGAGAACCGCGAAGAAGCCATTGCGTGGATTTGCCGGAATCAGTTGGGACGGCGAAACCTGAGTCCCGAACAGAAACGCTATCTGCTTGGGAAGCAGTACGAAGCCGAGAAGAAGGCTGCAAAAATCTTTCGGGGCAATCAGTACACTTTAGCAAAGAAAAGTGGTGGTGATCACGGTGATAACCACCACTCTGGAAAGAAAACCTGTGACCGGATCGCAGAGGAAAACGGTGTCAGCCGTGCCTCCGTTCTCCGCGCCAGCCACTATACACGAGGCATCGACATCGCAGACAACCTCTCTCCCGGCATCAAGCAGAAAGTCTTTTCCGGCGAAGTGAAGTTCACCAACGAAGAAATGTCCAAGCTTGTGCAGGCAAGTGTCGAGCATCGTTCAGATGTCCTTGCTCAAATCCTGCATCCAGAGGCACTGGAAGTGTTGGAATCTGCCAGCGCAGAATTTGAACCTGAAAAAGCGGAACCCGTTCCCATGCCCACACCACAAACAGAAGAATTTCGGTGCTATCATGTACCGGACGAGTTTATGAAAGTTTACAAATCTTTGAGCCGTGCGACCGAAATGATGAAAAACTCATGGAAGAAAACGCTCAAAAACAATCCCAGCTATTTCACTGACCCAGAAAAGCAGAAGGTTCTCCGCTTTGCAATGCAGCGACCTGCTAACTACCTGACTGAAATCGAAACCTATCTGGAAAAGGCTCTTGCAGAAGCCCTTGAAGAAGAAAAGACCGCATAACAGCAGACACCTGTAAGCCATCAACGAGCCACCA